>Ga0233431_1005371_pt1 | contig 12524 bp, 12 predicted proteins | sample SI_118_April2016_FD_179867 | JGI IMG/M metagenome (GOLD analysis project Ga0233431, IMG submission 179867) | Seawater microbial communities from Saanich Inlet, British Columbia, Canada - SI_118_April2016_200_MG | ecosystem: Environmental > Aquatic > Marine > Inlet | place: Canada: British...
AAATTTAACAAAAAAATAATTCAATTAAAAAACTGACTCAATAAAAAAACTAACTTAATAAAAAAATAAACAGTGTTGCTAAAATGAGTACTAAATTAAAACAAGGTTTAGAAGTTCGAGCTTTAAGAAACTTAGGTCCGCAAAATAATCACGCAAATAACAACTATTATTATAAAGGAACAATTGAAAAAGTAGCACTCGGATCTGCAGGTAAAATAATTGACAATAACAATCCTTCTAGGATCCAAGTTAGATTAAATAATGGAATGGACTGGTGGTTTCATCCTGATGAACTTAGCATATTACGCTCCAGTATTGAACGAGAATTAAATTGTGTTTTACCTGATGCAAGAGGAATGGAACGACACCCCTTTGTTCAACTTGCTCAAACAAATCCTGTGTTCTTAGTTGATGGAAAAATATACGCAGCAGTAGATGGAAAACATAGTGGGTCTTATTTTGAACAAAAAAAATTTTTTGGAACAAAAAAAATGCGTGTTGAAGAAGTAGGTGATTTTGATTCTATAGATGATTTGTTTTTCAAACGAGCACACCTAAAAATTAAAGAAGCAGAAGTAAAATATACAAAAAAAATTATTCAAGATACAAAATTGGATCAATTAATTAAACCTGCAACAGATACTGCTAACCTAATCATAAAAACAATATATCCTAATTTAAAAAATGGAGTTCATGAAGAAAAACTTTCGGAATTATTATCTGATGACGAAGATGTCACTACTAGCGACCCTGTTTTTGTTAGACGAAGATTAACTCCTGAAGAATTTAGAGAAATTCAAGAAAAAAGAGAAAAAGTAAAAGCGAAATTAGAAGAAAATATAGAATATTTATTAGAACTTGCAGGAATATCTGAACTAAACAGAGAACATTCTGCAAATAAAACTGCATACGAATCAAGACTAGATACTATTTTTTTAAGTAAAGAAAATTGCGACGATGAATTTGAATCTCCTCTTAACTTAGCATTTAAAGATAGACCTATAGCAATTATAAACAATAAAGTTTATGATTTAGTAAGAACTGAATTAGATGAATGTAAACAAAGTTTGAATATAGAAGGAAGAAGATTTGCACTAAATAAAACAAAAAAAACATTAGAAATTGAAGAAAAAAATTATTATACTAAATTTATATCTTTATTAAGAGTCCATACTGTAATGACTCAGTTAGATGAAAATAAAATATTAAATGATCTTGATTCTTTTGAAAATGAACAAATAGATGCTGCATCACTAGACGAGCACAGAATAGAAAATTTCGGATTTATTAGATATGCGAGAGATTATTATGCGTTTTTAGAAGTTCCTGAATTTGCAATAAAAAGTCAGATGGATGGTAAACATTATTTATTTCGAAAAGCAAGAGTAGGTATTCGAGTTTGGAACAACGGTTCAAATTTAAAATATAGTGAACAAATAGTTATGATCGATAACAACAACCACCCATTCTTACATAATAAAAGAAGTAATTATGCAAAACTATGTTTAGGAAATCAAGCATTTCCAACAAGCGGTAAAGATACAGGAGATGTTGTTGCAAAACGACTTAGAAGATGTAAAGAAATGTTAATGTTCGGTTATACTCATAAAAAATATGCCGAATGTTATGAATTGAGAAAGTGTATACTTTGTAACTACAATCATTTCAGAGATAACTTAGTTGAAGAATCATATTTGAAAGAAAAACAAATTCCAATTATACGCGGAGGCCCAAGAAAATGAAATTATTAGATGAATTATTATCTCAAGATGAACCCACACAAAATTTTGTTCGAAATGCTATTAAACAAGAACTTGGACGAATAGACATTACAACAGAAGCATTTGAAAAAGCATACACTTATGCTAAACTTGTTAAAGAAATTTCAGGATTACCAAATATGGAATGTGGAGGATATTTGACAATTCCAAAAGATTGCACAGATAGAATTGCACGAGATGCTTTTCTTGCATCTGATCAAGATGTTAGAGAAGGATTATTTCAGATTCAAGCAAAAGATGTTATCAAAGCAGGTAAAGAAATAAGTGCTAAAGGCCATAGAGTTGTTGGTTGGTGGCACAGTCATGGAATGATGGATACATTTTTTTCAAACCTAGATGATCAAGGACAAGAAACAGTACTTAATGAAATTGCTGGATCAAACCACATAATAATATCCCAAGAAGAAGAAATTGCTGACCCTCAAGTTATTAGTGAAGGAAAAATTTTAGTTATTAGTGATCCTTCTAATCCTGGTCGAAGATATGAACTTGAATTTAATAGAAAACCTCTTTTTGTTCAAGGTACCCGGTTTAAATTAATTGAAGATAAAAAAATTAGTTTCTCATATGGATTGGTTGTTAATTGTCAACCTGGAAAACGAAAACCTTATGCAGAAATTGCTACGCAAGAGTATTGTGGTTTTTGTAAGCAATCAACTTATGACAGTCGTGTTGTTGGAGTTAGACTACATGATTCGGGTGCGTTTTATTTAGATGAAACTAAAATGAAAGAAGAAATAAAAAAGAAAGTTAAAATGCGAGGAATATTAAGCAAAATGTTGGGCGGCATATTTGGAAATGGCTTAGGTCAAAATAAGTTATTAGGTGATGAAGCGTTTGGAGATTCTGAAAATAAATCTGATTCACACGAATCCCTGCCTTATGCTATTAGAATTTCTAATGAACCCATCCCTCCTAAACAAAAAGAATAAGGGCATAAAAATATTCAAAAAAAAATAATAAGAAAAACAAATAAGAAAATAAAAACAAAAAAACTAATAAAACTAATAAAAATAAAAAACAAAATAAAAAATAAAACAAAATAAAAATGGTTGTTGACGACAGATTTAATAGACAAGAATTAATAAAAGGTTGGAATCAAAATAGTTTGAAGAAAACCAGAGTAGCTATAATAGGTTCAGGTCCGTTAGCAGAATCTACGTCCGCAGCATTAACTGCATTAGGAATCGGATGCATTGAAGTTTATGATAATAGAATTGTAGAAAAAAATAAGAAAGAAAATTTAGGGAGGGAAGGTTTTTTAACTTTTACCGCGAGAGAAAAAGATTCTAGAACAAAAAGTATTGAACATATTTTATCTAAGATTAATCCTACAGCTCAAATAACAGGAATTAATTTATCTTTGGAAAAAACTAATTTATTAAATATCCTAGGAACTCCTGATTTAATTATTGACACAACCAATTCTCCCAAATCTAAACAACAAGTTTTGGACTACAGTCAAACAAAAAGAATAAAAGTGATAAGTGCTTCTGCAAATAATCTTACAGGAAAGTTTTTCATAAACTGCGGAGAATCGTTCAAGAATGAATATTTACTTCAAGAATATTCAGATGATACTCAAGGTAATACTATTAGCGGAATTCTCGGAGGAATAATTACAGAAGAAGTGAGAAAAATTGTTATGCCTCTTGAACAAGATGCAAAATTAATAGACCAGTTAGAATATTCATTAGATTCTCCTAACCGATTTAACAGTTCAAAAAAGCAATCCGAAGAAAGTAAAAAAAGTAAAAAGAATAAAAAAAGCAAACAAAATAAAAAAAGCGAACAAAATAAAAAAAACAGAACATTGAACAATAATAATTACAGATCTAGCAATATTTCATTATTAAATAAAAAAGTTTTGATTATTGGTGCTGGTGCTCTTGGAAATTTTGCTGCTTTAAACATTGCACTCGAAGGAGTGGGCCATATTGATATTATGGATCATGACGATATTGAATCAACCAATCTTAATAGACAAATTTTATTTTATGATGCTGTTGGAAAAATGAAAGCAACTGCATTAGCTGAAAGAATTTCTGAAATAGTTAATCCTAAAAATATTTATGGAAAATATGAAAATAAAAATTTAATAAACATTGGAGGAATAATTGACAAACTTGATGAAGAGTCAACGTATTTTGAAGAAAATAAACCTGATTTAATTCTTGATTGTGTAGATAGTTTTGCAGTGAGAGCAATAATTAATTATTATGCAGTAAGGCATCAAATCCCATTAGTTAGTGGAGGTACTAATCCAAGATCTGGACAAGTTTCGATTTATGTCCCTGGTAAAAGTAGTTGTCTTGATTGTAAATTAGGTGTGGAAGAAGCTCTTGCAGAACAACGTGCTGCTGCAAGTTGTCGTTATGCTCCAGATCCTAGCGTTATTATGACTAATCAAATTGTAGGTAATATGATTGTTGGTGAAGCTGTTAAAATTTTAACTAATGATATTACTCATGCAGAAGATTATGTAAAAAAAATTCTAAAGTACGATTCAACTTCTGCTCAAAGAGGCGGTTTGATTGGATCAAAATATCCTTGTGATTGCACAAAACCCGAAGTAAATCAGTGGCTAAAAAATGTTGATAAAAAAGCACCTAAGAGAAAAAACACAGTTTCAAAAGATGCAAATGAATAATTGAATCAAAATCAATAATAACTAACAATTACCAACAATTGCCCACAATACTTCAAAAATTAAAAAAGTTTATATTCTAAAGAAATTATTACACAAACATAAAGAGTATAATTAAAAATTATTACATACTTATTAAACCTAGCAAACATAATAAGAAATAAAATAACAAGTAAAAAAATGAGGTGTTATCATGAAAAAAATAATTATCTTACTGAGTTTAGTTATTATTACATTATTGATCATTGGTTGTCAAACAAAACAAGAAATTTCTGATGAAGAATTAGAATCTAAATTAGATCAACTTTCAGATCAAGAATTAGAACAATTAAGTATGGATGCAGATTCATTAAATTATATTGAAGAAGGCAACATGGCAGGTCAAGCATTTAATAGTTTAGTCCGAAATAGAAGATCAACAATTCGAAAAGCAAACATTGCAAAAAAAATTATTCAAAGAAGATTGTCTCAAAAACAAATAACAAGAACTCAAGATATTAAATCTCAAGAATCTACTGTTACAGAAGAAAGTCAAGAACAAGATGACGCTGAAGAAACAACAGCTATACAAATACCTATTCCAAGTACTACCTGCGATGACACCTGTTCAAGTTTAATTAACTGTTATCAAACTGAAAATATATGTGGAGGAACTGTTTTAATTAGAGGACAAAATTGGGGTTTTATTCAAAAAAATATAATCAAGTCTGATAAGATATCAAATACGACATACTTTAATGGGGCCGAAGCTTGCATTAGAAGTTTTCAGGATACCTGTAAACAAATAGAAAAGTATGAAAATAATAATTGGGTTGTTATTTCTCAGGCAGACATTAGTTGCAATGATGAAATAAATTCAACAAAGTACGAAACAGGAAAAAGTTACAGAGCAGTTTGTAAAATGCAAATTAACATCCCTACAGAACCACCCACTAGTGGAAATAATGGAGGAGTATTAAATATTTAATTAATTTTTTTTATATTCATTTTATTTATTTTCTCTACATCTTACACAAAGTTTATAAATAAAAAGTATTATTATGCTTGTATAAAGTATATTTTATGTAATTCATATTAGATTTTAAAAACATTTAATTTTAAAAAGAGGTGATCAAATGAAAAAGAGAGGAAGTTTAAGTCTTTCTATTAATGCAATTGTTATTCTAGTTTTAGCTATAACAATGCTTGGACTTGGCCTGGGATTTACAAAAGGTATGTTTAGTAAGTTCCAAAGTAAATTAGAAGTTCCAGAACCTGACATTCCAGCAACAGCAGATGATCAAATTGCTCTACCTGGAGATACAATAAAAGTAATAAAAGGTAAAGCAGCAGTTTTTTCAGTTAATGTATACAACGATCAGTGGACAGGAGAAATAAGCCCCAGTTTATCATGTGTCGGCGATAATGCTCCAGTTGCACAAGAAGGAGTTAGTCAATCAATCGCCATGGGAAAGGATGCTATGTTTAAATTTGTTTTACCAAAATCTTCAACCAATACCAGAGGAACCTATATCTGTAAATTATCATTTACTGGCGAAGGTGGTTCTGATTTGTCAAAACAAATTGTGATCGAGATACAATAAACAGGTGATACTTAATGACTAAAAAACTTAAAAAAAGATTAACTCAACAACAAGAATTTGAAATCATGAAACTTGTGCTTGATAAGTTCTTGTGGGTTGCGATGGTTATCATCGGTTATGGTGTTTATCAAGGTGTTATCTTAGAAAACTGGGGCAATGGTATTGCTTGGGGAGTTGCAGGAATAATTATCCTTATTCTGTTCCTCGTGATGATTGTTCGAGAATACGAAATCATAAGATAAAAACTTAAAACAAAACAATAAACAAATTTTTCTTTTTTTTATTATTTTATTAAAAAATATAAATTAAAAATGATATCAATAAAAAAATTATTAAAAAATAAAAAGGCTATTCAACTTTCTATTAATTTTATAGTTATGCTCATACTCGCAGTTGCAATGTTTAGCGGCGGATTGATTTTCTTAAATAAATTTTTTAGTAAAACTACTGAAATGAAAGGTAATCTCGACGCACAAACAGAAAAGCAGATTGAAAAACTTCTTGATTCTGGAAGTCCTGTTGTATTGCCAATCCATACTAAAGAAGTTTATCGAGGAAAAACAGCAGTGTTTGGAATTGGCGTTCTTGCTGACAAAACTGCAGAATATACTATGAAACCTGATTTCAAAACAGCTTTTGATAGTGAAAAAAAAACTATTTGCGGTACTGGTATGGATGATTGTAGTTTAAACAGTTGGTTAACTTTAGGCAGCGGAAAAATGACAACTCCAGGAATTATTGGTGAAACTCAATCTCTTAAGAAAAATGAGAAGGGTAAGTTTTTGATTCTTGTCAGCGTTCCATCTACTGCTAAACGAGGAACTTATATTTTCAAAGTTGATGTAGATAAGACAGTGGAAGGTGCAGTTAGTACACCTTATGATGCTCCTCTTGAGATGATTGTGAAAGTGCCTTAGAAACATAGACTTAATATAAAATTAATGCCTTAAATTTTTTCTTTTTTTCAGTCTTTTTAACTTTGAAAAATCCTTTGCGTTTATTACGGATTTTTCATTAATTAGTTTTTTAAATAAAAATCACATTCTAAGTATATAATGGTTGCAACAAGCATCAAAAACGCAATCTAAGCACACATTGACACCACAAAGTAGTAACAAAATCGAAAGATTTATAAACAGGAGCGTATTACTAAATAAAAAAGAGTTGATTCTAAGAAAAAATAGCCAATATCATGCTATAATTAAGAAAATAAAACGAGATCATAATCAAAGATCTATTAGGAGGAAATTAAAATGGGAGAAGTATTAGATACAATTATAGGTGGATGCGGTAAAGTTAAAGATAAATATGTAGGATTAAATCCAACAGGAAAAGACGCTGTTAAAGGCGGAATTGGAGCAACTGTATTTATTTTAAGTTCAGGATTTTTTTTACCCCTTGCAGCAGGAGCAGCAACTATTTATTACGGCGGTAAACTTGCTAAGAAAGGATACGAAAAACTAAATGAAGATCCTAATCAAAAGTAATTATCTTTTGAGGATTTAAATTTTTTAAATTATTTTTCAAATTTCTATTATCTATAATATAATATACTCATATTAGAGTTAACTTTATAAAGAACTGGTTTTTCTAAAGTCTCAATGGCTAAGAAAGAAGAACCTAAGAAAACTAGTAAAGAAACTAAAAAGAAAGTTACTAAGTTTAACCAACCTGAAATTAATATAGGTTTAATTGGACATGTAGATCATGGTAAAACAACCCTTACAGAACGATTTTCTGGAAAATGGGCAGATACTCATTCTGAAGAAATTAAACGAGGAATCACAATCAGACTCGGTTATGCAGATGCTGAGTTCAGCATTTGTGAAAAATGCAAATTATATGTTGTGGGAGAAAAATGCCCTAAATGTGAAGGTAAAACAAAATTTCTAAGAAAAGTTAGTTTTGTTGATGCTCCTGGTCACGAAAGTTTAATGGCAACAATGCTTGCAGGTGCAACCATGATGGATGGTGCTATTTTATTAGTTTCTGCAGCAGAAGAATGTCCACAACCTCAAACACGCGAACACTTAATGGCTTTAGAAATTATGGGTGTAAAAAATGTTATTGTTGTTCAAAATAAAGTTGATATTGTAAAAGAAGATCAAGCCTTAAAAAATTATGAACAAATTAAAACATTCTTGAGTAAAACTAAATTTAAAGATGCTCCAATCATTCCAATTTCTGCTCAACATAATATCAATATTGATTTATTAATTCAAGCAATTGAAGAACACATTAAAACTCCAAAAAGAGATAATAGCAAATCACCTTTAATGTTTGTTGCGAGAAGTTTCGATATTAATAAACCAGGTCAACCACCTAAAAAACTCGTCGGAGGTATTTTAGGCGGTGCTCTAACTCAAGGAAAATTAAAAGTTGGAGATACTATTGAAATCAAACCTGGAAGAGAAGTTGAAAAAGATGGTCGTAAAAATTATATTCCAATTCAAACAGAAATTACAGGACTAAAAAGTGGAGGAGACAATACAGATGAACTTAGTCCCGGAGGAAGTATTGGTGTTTTAACACTACTTGATCCTGGAATTGTTAAGAGCGATAAACTTGCAGGAAGTGTTGTTGGACTTTCAGGTAAACTACCACCTGTATTAAGATCACTAAAACTTGAAACTCATTTACTTGATCGCGTCGTAGGTTCTAAAGAAGATATTGATGTAGATCCTATTAAACTTAAAGAGCCTCTTATGCTTAATGTTAATTCTGCAGCAACAGTAGGAGTTGTGACTGAAATTGGAAAAGATGAATTTGACTGTATTTTAAAACTTCCTGTTTGTGCCGATATTGGTGCGAGAGTTACAATTTCTCGCCGAGTTGGTGCTAGATTCAGATTAATTGGTTTTGGAATTATTAAAGAATAATTACTACAATCAAAAATTTAATTCATTACTTATTTTTATTATTTAATTTAAAATTTTTATTTATGTTCTAAAAAAAAGGTGAAATTTTATAGTTTAACTTATAATTAGTTTGCGGGGGCGCTAAACATGTTATACAAAATTAATGATCCGAATTTTATTAAACTTGTAGAAAAAGAAATTCCGTTAGATCGTCTTGAACAGAGACTTCGACCAAAACTAGGTCTAGAGGATAGTGATGCAGAATATAAAGCTCACGATAATTATAGAGATTTTTCAGGAGAAGGTTTTTTAGGAAAAGATGAATCTCTTCTCGAAGTCATTCATTCAGATTGGCAAATTCTTAGCAAATACAAAACAACTCATGCAGAAATTGCTAATGCTCTTGAAAAAGTTGTTGCAGGAGATTATGCACTTCATCCAGATTATGAATTTCGCGATGATGGAATGGCAAGTTTAGGAACTCAAGGATGTCCTTGGTATTGTGGAGTTAATGGACAAAATACAGGCGTTATTACTAAGAAAAATTTAACAGATGATGAAGAACAAGAAGCAATTTTTATCCAATTACCACTATTACTTGGCAAAAATTCTAAAGAAGACTATAAAGAAATAATTAAAATCAAACAAGATATTAAAAAAAGATTAAAATCAGGACCTACCATTTATGCTCCAATAACTGATCTTCTTCCGCATTTAATTAGAGATCATTATTTCTTTGAAGGAAAAGACGTTCCTTATCGTGCAGATCCTGAATTCCTAATTAAAGCTCTCAACCTTGGACTTTCAAGATTTGAAACTCCTATTTTTACAATTTATGATGAAGCAACTCAAACAACTCAATCACAGCTCACATCTGACGAAACTGAAGAAATAGTCTTAGAAGAATTAATACTAGAAAATCCATCTGAATTTTTAGAAGATACAAAAAAAGAAAAAAAACTAAGTAAAGATTCTAATGAACTCACTGAAGCTGAAATGAACGCAGCAAGAACTTGGGGAGCTAAAATAAAGTTTGGTTTCAAAAAACTATTTAGAAAATAACAACCCACCCAATTACTGCCTTGGCATATTAGTTGAACACAGGGTGTTCAATTATTTCAAAGCAAAGCTTTGATGATTTCAGTAACGATTGAAATGAGTTGCTGATATACTGCGTAAGAACTGCTGATTTATGCAAGCAGTTCGTCGATATGTCATACTTCATAGAAGATGATAACTTGCCGCAGTAATGAAAAAATAAATAACTAAATTACTGACTCGGCATATTAGCTAAACACGCCGCATTCTATAGTTCTCATCTAGAAAATAATTTATACACAATAATCACAATTGGAAATACTTCTAATCGTCCAAGAAACATCATTACAATCATTGTATACTTCCCTATTAGTGGAACACCAATTAACGACATTGATGAAAGTCCAACAGTGCACAATGATGAAATTATTTGATATACTGAATGAAAAAAGTCATATCCTAAAAACATAAATATTAATATTCCCATTAATGCAAATAAAATATACATAAAAAAGAATATTCCTGCAAGTGTTAGTTCTTCTATTTCTACAGCTTCGCCTTGAATCTTTAGTGGAATTACTGCGTTTGGAGGAGAGGTTAATTTTTTAAGTTTCCATGCTATAGATTTTAAAAGAAGTCCTACTCTATAAAGTTTAAATCCTCCTGCTGTTGATCCTGTTGAACCCCCAATAAACATTCCAAGTACGACCAACAACACAACAACTTGCGGAAGTAAATTCGTGTCAGTTATAGAAAATCCTGCAGTGGTTAATGCAGAAATAAGTTCAAATATTATTTCTTTATATTTGTCAGAAAAAAACATAGATATTACAAAAAACAGAATTAAAATATATGAAAAAAGTTTCATTTGCGATTTTTGAAAAATATTTTTTAATTTTAGTCTAAATACTTTATGATGGAATACAAACGAGGTTGCACCCAAAATCATGATAATACTTATCACTAATAATTGCCAAGCATTTGTATAAAATACGTTTGTAACTGAAAATCCTCCTGTTGATAATGCCGCAAAACATATAGTTATTGCTTCAAATAGTGGCAGTCCAGTTATGTAGAGAAATCCTATTCCAAGAAAAGTATAAAATAAGTATATCCAAAGTGTGGATTTTATTACTTCTCTTGGTGTTCCATCTGGAGAATTTACAGACGCTGTTGCGTGATATAATCTTCCAATTGATTGAACATGCATTTTTGTATCTTTTAGTGATTTTCTACTAGTCATTACAGATATCAAAAATAAGAATACAACAACTATTCCTATTCCTCCAATCCATTGAGTTTGTGCTCTCCAAAATAAAACGCTTTTAGGAACAATGCTCAAATCAGAAATCATAGAAAGTCCTGTTGTTGTAAATCCTGATACTGATTCAAAAAATGCATTATGAAAATTCCATTTGAATAAGGGTAAAAATGCTATTGATCCAATAAGCGAACTTACTAAAAAACAAAGCGCGGTTAGTATGAATGCTTTTGTTATTGTAAATTCATCTTTTTCTGGTTGGACTAATGAACATACAATACCTACTACAAGTGTTATTGTAAAAGAAATTAAATGAAGTTTTATAGATTCTCCATATATTAGTGCTACAATTAGAGGAATCAATCTTAAAACTGCAGAAATTAATAACAAATATCCTAAATATTTTAGAATAACTCTCATGTGCACTCCTTTTTATTAAATCAAACTATTAAATCAAACAAATAAACTATACTGATTTTAACAAGATTTTATTTTCCTGAAAATAGTTTTTTTACTTGAAGTAAATCTTTTGTTTTTACAGTTATGATTACTGAATCTCCTTTTTCAATTACAGTAGATTCTTTTGGAAATATTAAATCTCCTTTTCTATATATTGTTCCAATGATTGCAGATTGTATATCTGCTATTTTTAATCCTACTATTTTGCTTTCTTCTCCAACACTCATAATAAGTACTTGTACCTCTCCTTTTCCTAGTGTTAAAATTGTTTTTTCATCAGTAAGTGAGCTGATATTTCTTTTTATAGCAGAAACAATAGAAGATACTGAGGATACTGCAACTGCTCCAAGTCTAGTGAATAATTCTTCATTACCTACATTGTTTACTCTAGAAACTATTTGTTTAACTCCTGCATCTTTTGCAATTTCACAAGCCATAATATTTGTTTTATCATCGCCTGTACATGCAATAACTATCTCGCAGTCCTTAATACCTGCTTGTTTCATAATATCCATGCTTCCTGCATCACCGTGAATTACTAATGCTGTTGTTTCGTTAGCAATGTCTTTAGCAGTATCGGATTCATTTTCAACTAGAACTACATCATATTTTTCTGCGATCAGAACACTTGCAAGGGTATTTCCTATTTGTCCTGCTCCTGCAACAAGTATTTTCATTTTATCCCTCTTTTAGATCAATAAAAAAATAGATTTTAAAAAAAATTGGTTTGATCTATACACATCTACAAATAATTAATCCACAAATAATTTATATTTTTCTTTTTCTTCTAATTCCAAAACTAATCTTTTCAAAAGAATTTTTTCTGGATCTGGAATCAATTTAACACGACTCTTTAAATCCTCAAAATTTTTGAATGGATCACCTTTTCTTTCTTCG
>Ga0233431_1005374_pt1 | contig 12521 bp, 13 predicted proteins | sample SI_118_April2016_FD_179867 | JGI IMG/M metagenome (GOLD analysis project Ga0233431, IMG submission 179867) | Seawater microbial communities from Saanich Inlet, British Columbia, Canada - SI_118_April2016_200_MG | ecosystem: Environmental > Aquatic > Marine > Inlet | place: Canada: British...
AACTTATTTTTATATTGATGATAATGTTTCACTTTATAGGGTGATAGATGATGATTACTATGATTCTTTTATGTTTATGAAAGGTTTAGATTCCGGAAGGGTTATTGCTACACCCGAAGTTTCAACTGCTTTGTTTCCAATGACTGGGCATTGGCCAATTGCTACTATTGTCTTTTATGGTGATAAAAGCGTTGTTCAGGAGTTTTTTGCAACTAATTGTAGTGCGCGTGAAGAAATTTTGTTTAAGAATAATATTGATTATGTTTTGTTTAAACATGAACTTGGATGTTCGTGGGATCTGATTTATGATAAAGGTGTTAAGATCTGGAACGTTAGTGAGGTTTCAAATGAATCCTAAGATAAGTATTGTACTTCCTTGTAGAGATGAAGAGAATGCTATTGAATTTTGTTTGAAACAGATATTTTCTGTAATTAAATCTCATAATTTAGATGCGGAAGTTATTGTTTCTGATTCTTCGTCTGATAAAAGTTCAGAGATTGCTTCTAAATTTGATGTTGTGCTTGTTAAACATGATAAAATTGGTTATGGTAATGCTTACCTTGAAGGGTTTAAGGCTGCTTGTGGTGAATATATTATCATGGGTGACTGTGATGGGACATATGATTTTAGAAATATTCCTAGATTTGTTAAGGTATTGGATAGTGGTGCTGATTTTGTGATGGGGCACCGGAAAAAAATTGATAAAGGTGCAATGCCTTCGCTCCATAAGTATGTTGGGAATCCTTTGTTATCTTTTGTGCTTCGATCTTTTTTTGGTTCTTCTGTGAAAGATAGTCATTGTGGTATGAGGGCTATTAGAAAAGATAAGCTTGAGAAGTTGGGTCTAAGAACAACTGGAATGGAGTTTGCATCCGAGATGGTTATTAAGGCGGTTAAATCTGGGCTTAAGATTAAAGAGATCCCAATTAAGTATCATAAACGTATTGGTTCATCTAAACTTCATTCATTTAGTGATGGTTGGAAACATCTTAGGTTTATGTTGCTTTATAGTCCACTTCATTTATTTTTATTTCCCGGTTTAGGATTGTTTCTTCTTGGTGTGTTTTTGATGTATCATCTATATATGGGTTTTCCAATATTTGGAATTAATTTTGGATATCATCCAATGTTTTTGACTTGTCTGCTTGTTATACTGGGTTATCAACTTATGATCTTTGCTTTATTTGCAAAAACATATGCTGTTACTCATTTAGGTGAAGATAGTGCTACTGTTTCGTTAGTTAATAGGTTTTTGAGTATTGAACGTGCTGGTTTGATAGGGGTTGTTTTTTCATTAGTTGGTTTTGTTTTAGGTGTTATGATAATAGTTAAATGGGTTGGTAGCGGTTTTGGAGAACTATCTGAGATTAAGTTAGGACTTGTTGCTTTGACTTTATTTATTGTTGGCGTACAGACTGTATTTTCATCATTTATGTTAAGTATATTGGGGATTCGAGGAAAATAGAAAATATACAATAATTGTATATATATATACAAAAATAGTAAGATTTATAAAGTATAGTAGTTTATTGATTAATATGACACACAATGATAAAGAAATTGATGCTGATGAACTTTTTGAGTTGATTGAATCAATTTCAAAATATATAGAAAGAGAAATAAATATCTATGCACTAGGTGGTACTGCACTTACTATTGAAGGTATAAAAAAATCAACTAAAGATGTTGATATAAATATAGATTCAGAAACCGAATATAAATATCTTTGTAGTATTTTTGATAAATTGGGTTTTGATAAAAGGGGAATTAGGTGGTTTACTCAAGAAGGGCTAGCTTTTGATGTTTTTTATGGTTCATATATACTTGGAACAGATTTAATGGAAGATTGTATCTCTAAATCTAAATTTATTAGATCTTTTGGAAAGATTAAGCTTTTTATACTTCCTTTAGAAGATATTATTATCAGTAAATTAGCTAGAGGAGATTCACGTGATTTTGAAGATATAAAAAGCATATTTGATAATAGAGATATTAATATTAAGAATCTTGTTCAAAGATATAAAGATACTATGGAAACTTCTGCAGTTGCTAATTATAAGCAGAAATTATTGGATTTAATTGAAATTAAATTTAATGAATGGAAATTTCCTATTGATAAAAATTTAATTATGGAGATAAAAAAATGGGAATAGATATTGAGAAAAAGTTAGATAATGCAGGATATCAGATGTTTGGTAAAAATGATAAAACAGAAGAATTAATATTAGATATCCTAAAGACTAAAAATAATAGATATTTGAAAGCTATACCTTTCCTGATATATAAGTATAAAATAAGTGCTTCGAGTATCGGGAGACTTTCTAAGGATGATTTATTTAATTCTATACTTGATATAACAATAAAAATATTTAGAGAATTTAATATCATTGGAATTATTCCAGAAGATATCAAAGGTAAAAAAAGTAAATTGAATTATAAAGAGTTTAGAGATGAGTTCGAATTGCAATTGAGAAATGATAGTAAACCTAATCTTCTTATTGATAAACAGAAAATTTATGAAGAAAGAAATATGCAGATGGACCTTTCCATACTTTTTACTAAGAAAGAAAAACAGATTATAAAAAGAATGATTGATGATAAGGCGATAAGTAGAACAGATTATGAATATTATTCAAGAAAAACTAAAAAGAAAATAAAAAGTATACTTGGTTTGCATGAATTTGCACTTTCTTTTTATTCTAAAACTCCAAAATATGATGAAGAATTGTATTTACTTAAGAGGGAACTTGAAGATAGGATTGAGGGAGATTCAAAAATATTAGATTTTTTCTTGAGTGAAGGTAATATATTTATTAATTTTACTAACTGGGGATCAGAATCACATAAAGAATTGAAATTATCTCAAATTAAAGATTCTAAAACTTTAGAACTTATTAAAAAATATAAAAATCACGATTTTAGATGAACATTGAGGGGGCAAAAATGAAACATTTGAATGAAAAAGGTTTGGAAAAGATAAAATCTTTTCAAAAACAAATATTTTGGTTAACAGGGCTGCCTTGTTCAGGTAAAACAACAATTGCGAAAGGATTAGCTAGAAGAATCAATGCAGAAATATTAGATGGGGATGATATTAGGAAAATAGTTCACAATCAAGATTTTTCTTTGGAGGGTAGAAAAAAACACATGTTATCTGTTGCTGAAATGGCTTATAGATTTTCTAAATATACTAATGTTGTTGTTGCTTTAGTTAGCCCTCTGAAATCAGTTAGGGAGGAGATTAAAGCTAAGTATTCTAATGTTACTGAGATTTTTGTTAAATGTAGTTTAGAAGAGTGTGAAAGAAGAGATGTTAAGGGAATGTATAAGTTAGCTAGGGCTGGGGAGATAAAAAACTTTACAGGAATAGATGCACCTTATGAAGAACCAAATACAATTCGTAATAAAGACCATACTCATACGACTTTTGTTGACACAGAAACATTTGATGTTGATTTGTGTATTAATGTTATTTTAGAAAGACATTATAATTATAATAAACATTCTCTTTTTATTGGTAGATGGCAGCCATTACATGAAGGGCATAAGAAATTGTTTGAAGAAGCAAAACATAAACCTTTGATTGGAATAAGAGATACAGAGATAGATGAAAATAATCCTTATTCTGTTCAAGAAAGAATTAAAATGATTAAAGAGCAAGTTCCAATGGCTGAGGTTGTTGTGTTGCCTGATGTTGCAGAAGTTGTTTATGGTCGTTCTGTTGGTTATGAGGTAAGAGAAGTTAAACTTGATGATAAAACAGAATCAATAAGTGCAACAAAGATAAGAAAAGATGAAAATAGCAATATTCCATAATTATATGGATAAAATGTGGTTTTTAATTTATTACCTCTACATTATATTTATTGGATGTAGAGGGTAAGATTTATCGGGAGAGTGATTTAAGTTAAAATAGCAATATTCCATAATTATATGGATAATAATAACCCTGCCATTATTCAAACCCCCTTAATTTTAGCAGGGTTAAAAATAAAGCCTTAAAACTAGTTAAATACCTTAAAATCAGGAAAGACATAATCTTTGCTTTCTCCCTTAACAAACCTAAAAGGTTGTGCTAGTCTAATATAACTCATTTTTCGCCTCCTTTGCAAACCTTCTTGATTTTCTCCTTATTAAGAGTTTTTTTTGCTTTTTGTTCATACGAATTCTTTTTTCACACATTTCATCATTGGAAAATTTAACACTTGGATTAATCTTTTTAATAGTTTTGAAATCTTTATACCAATCTCTAAAACCATCTCTATGATCTTGCCAATCATCATAAAAAGTATTGATAAAAAGGTCATATTTTATCAAATCTTTTATAGGTATAGTGGATCTAGGAGTCACATAGCCACTATGTCTTTTATGTTTTTTTCTCATTTCGGATACCTCCGAACATCCTTTGCTTCAGTGACTTTCCAAAGGCAACCAAAGCAATTGCTCTACTGAGCAGATGTTCTTATGGCATCCTATAAATTTGAACATGGCTTTTCATATCCACCTAATCAAACATAAATCATATTAAAATGCTTCGATTTTGATACAAAATTGCCCTTTATGTTTTAATAGAAATCTTTACGAGCTATATATTGAAAATCATTAGAAAACCTATTTGCCTTTATACCTAAACTTCTTATCATAGTCATCATGATTAAGAATGTCTAAAACAAAGCAGATTATCTTCACTTCATCTCCTTTTACAGTATATAACATTATCCAATAACCAGTAAGTTCTACTCTCCACAAATTTTGGACATTGTAACATTTAGGAATCTGTTTCTTCTTAATGTTATCCCCATAAAAAGGATTATCTTTGATAAGATCTTTTTTTTGCTTTATTGATCTTAATAATTGCATCTCACTTGTATTATCTTTTCCTTCCCCTATTTGATTACCTACTACCTCATTTAGCTGCTTATATTCTACATTAGCTTCATCTATCATAATAACTCTAACTGGTTTCTTCATATTTCTGTTCCCTTCTTTATCAATTCATCCAGTTCCTTTCTTTCAGTATACACCCAAAGAATTCCTTTTGTACCAATTATTATTTTTCCGCTCACCTGTAGATAATCCAATATACTAATTAAGGTTTGATGCATTATTTTCTTAGGTAATCTTCTCTTTAGTTCAGCAAGAGTTAATACTTCTCCAGCTTCCTTCAAAGTTTTTTCTACCATCAATACTGTGTTTAAAGTAGGCGAATGTCCTACTTTTTCTAAAATTTGTGTTTGAACCATTTTGTATACCTCATTGATATAAGTGTATATCTAAGTAGTATATACTTATATATAAATGTTTTGAAAATGCAAATCATTTTCAGACATTTATACTTGAAAATCTTCGATTTTCTTTGTATAAATGTTTTGATTTTTTCAAAGTAAAAACTAAAATGCTCAGGAAGCATAATCCTTAGAATTTATCATTAGTTATCTTTATTTGGTTGTTATAAGGTTATAATATAACTTTTATATCTGTTATCAAAAGATTTATATGTTTGAGGTTATATAAGTGATTATTAATAAAGAGTTAAATTGGGGGTTAAAGATCTGAGAAAGTCTTGGTTTATGCTGAGGTTTTAGGAGGGTTTTTTGTTTGTTTAGAATGGGATGTTGTGAAGAGCTATAAATCAGGGAAAGTAATGAAAAATAAAAAAATAGCAATCTTCCATAATTATATGGATAACATAGGGGGGGCCGAGTATGTTGATTTAGTGTTAGCTAGGGAGCTCAATGCAGATATTTATACTACTAATATTTCTTCTGAGAAGATTAAGAAAATGGGTTTTTCTGATGTTTTACCAAGGATATATTCAATTGGTAAGATTCCTGTGAATGCTCCTTATCGTCAGGAGATGGCATATCGTCGTTTTAGGAAGTTAAATGTTGCTAAAGATTTTGGTCGTAAATATGATATGTATTTTATTGGAGGGGATTGGGCTATGAGTGGTGCAAGGCTCAATAAACCTAATTTATGGTATGTTTATTCCCCTATTCGAGAGATATATGATCTTTATGAGTATACTCGTAAAAATAATGTTCCTTTTTGTTTAAGATTTGTGTTTGATCTGTGGGTTAAGTATCATCATTATATGGATAAAAGGAATGTAAAACATGTAGATAAATTAGTTTGTATCTCTGAGAATGTTCGTGGTCGTGTTAAGAAATATCTTGATAGGGATTCATCTGTTATTTATCCTCCAACTGAGACAGTTAAATTTAAATTTAAAAAAGGGAAAAGATATTGGCTTTCTGTAAATAGATTAATAACTCATAAAAGAGTTGACATGCAGATGAAAGCTTTTGCTAAATTGCCTAATGAAAGGTTAATTGTTGTTGGTTGTTATGAAAAGTCCAAACATTTTCAAGAGTATGCTTCATATATTAATAAGATTAAACCTTCAAATGTTGAGATTAAGAGTTGGGTAACTGACTCTGAATTAGTTGAACTTTACTCTAATTGCAAAGGTGTAATATGTACATCAAAAGATGAAGATTATGGTATGAGCCCTGTTGAAGGTATGGCTTCTGGAAAACCGGTTATTGCAGTTAATGAAGGAGGATATAAGGAAACTGTTGTTGATGGTGTTACAGGTAAGTTGATTAATGTAGATGTTGCTAGTTTGGTTAGTGCTGTTAAGGGGGTTGGGAAGGATGTTGGGAAGTATAAAGGGGCTTGTTTGAAGAGGGCTGAAGAGTTTGATGTTAATATTTTTATTGCTAAAATTAAGGAGGAGCTAAGATGTCATCGAAAAAAATAAATTCTGATGCAGAGATAACCATTGTTCTTCTAAATTATAAGCGACCTAGCAATATCCCAATTATTCTTAAGGCTATAAGATCACAAACCATAAAATCCAAAGTATTTCTTTGGAACAATGGAAGCGAAAATGTTCAGTCTCCTTTGATAGACTATTATGTTCAATCCGACAAAAATGTCGGATGCATGGCTCGCTGGAGAATGGCAAAAAAAGCTACAACTCCTTTTGTTATGTCATTAGACGATGATTTTTGCTTTAGCAGAGATACTGTCCTAGGAGAAGTCGTACACATTTTGAAAAATCAAGATAATCCCAATAAGATTATTGGCCCTAGGGGGACATGTTTTGAAAATTCCCCTTTTTATTATTCCATTAGAAATGATTTTTTATGCCCATATAGAGATGAGAATAATAAGATTTGCACCCGTAACAAAAGACATCTAAATAACACAAATGGAGAAATTGAATATTATAGAAGCTTTTTTATACGTAAAGATACGGCAGTTGACATAATTAAAGGTAGAATGATGGCATTTAGACGTGAACTTCTTGATGACATTGAACTTCCAGAAGAAAGAGAAGATGATATCTTCTTATGTGCTACTTTTGCAAATGGAAAGAAAAAAAGTCACCTAGTCCCAGCCTTGCTGAAAGATGCTTTCTATGAACTTCCAGAACAAGGGGCTGGCAATTCGTCACAGCAGATTCATCTTTCAAGCAGAAATCGTGCAATAAGGACTTATTTTTCGACAAATACGACTCTCAATAAACAGATACTTCCCCTTATATTTATCGAACTTTGTACCCTATTTCTGCATTTTAAAAATCTAGCAATAAAAACTTTTCGAGTTGTAAAAAAGATAAAAAAGCAGATTAGTGCACTCCTGCAACGAGCACTATTTTTTACCAATAAGAAATTTTTAAAATCGACTGATGACAAGAAGGGAAGGTCTATTACCATCTTATGCGAAGAATTTTTTGATTCAAAACTAAGAGGATATGGGGGCTTTGGAAAAACAACTCTAAATATATGCAATTACTTCAATAACCATAAATTACCACATAATGTTTGTTTAACTACTCCACTTGACGTTAGTCGGAAACCATCTATTCAAAGATGGCATAATACTAATGTGCTTTTCTTATGGTCTGAAAATGTTTTTAAATGGATAGGCTCGCGCTTATTGAAACATCTTCGTCCCGCTCTTTTTATGACAATTGAATATTATCCATCATACAATTTCCCTCTTTTACTTTTAGACAAAGTGCCTATCATAATATACATTCGTGACCCTCGAGGACCTGAAGAATGGGGAAGGTTAGCGACAGTTCCACTTGAGTTAAAACAGCGGAATGTTAACTCTAAGAAAGGGCTAGTTAAACTTGCGGAAGAAAAAGCTCAAGGAATGAAAGAGTTAATTGACTCGGGGAGAAAAATCATCTTTGCTTCAAATGCACCTTTCTTGACTGAACGTGCAAAAAAAACATATGGGATAGAATTTGACGCACACCCATTGAATAATCCCATTCCTTTCCCCAAAATTTCAAAAATTACAAATGCTGACAAACCTACTATTTGTTGGATTGGGCGATTCGATAGCCAAAAGCGTTTCTGGATAGTATTTGAAATTGCTAAAAGATGTCCACATATTGATTTTGTTATGCTAGGTCAATCACAAAGGCCAGATCTTATGGCATCACTTATTGAAAAGGGGAGAGATATTCCAAATCTTAAAATGCTTCCTGTTGATGATGACAAAATAAAAGACCAAGTATATAGAGATAGCTGGGCTTTACTAAATACAAGTATCCATGAGGGCTACCCCGTTACATTCCAAGAAGCATTCTCATATGGCAAACCTGTTATTAGTAGTGTTGAGGCTGGTGGTGTGATTGAAAAATATGGATATTATACAGGAGAAATTTTAGGGGAATGTGTTAGAGAAGAAGATTTGAATAAGTTTTGCAATAAAATTGAAGAATGTATTTCCAATAATGAGTTAAGATTTAAGAAGGGCAAAAATGCCTTAGCTTATGTTCGAGAAAATCATTCTTTTGAACTATACGAAAAGCAATTAAAAGAAATACTTAAAAAAGAGGACATCTCTAACGTATTTAATACTGCTAAGGGGGATAAACTATGAAAACATTACCTAACTTTCTTGTCATTGGAGCTGCAAAATCTGGAACGACCTCTCTTCACCAATACCTTGGTCAACATCCAGAAATATTCATGAGCAAAATAAAAGAACCCAATTTTTTCGCATTTGAAGGAGAAAACCTTAATTTTAATGGGCCTAATGAGAAAGAATGTAAGTCTAGTGAGAACATTCAATCGCTTCGTTCTAGGATTAATAGGGGAAAGTATAACTTTTCAATAACCAATATTAAAGACTATTATTCATTATTCGATGAAGTCAACAATGAGAAGGCAATAGGCGAATCATCTCCCTGCTATCTTTATGTACCAAAAGCAGCTAAACGCATAAAACACTATGTACCTGATGCTAAATTAATTGTTATTCTTCGTAATCCTGTTGACAGGGCATATTCTAAATTCCTGCAATTCATAAGAGATGGCTTAGAGCCACTAATGGACTTTTCTAAGGGATTACAGGCCGAAAAAAAACGTATCGCAAATAATTGGTCTCCTCCTTGGCATTATAAGGAAAGAGGGTTTTATTATAAACAATTAAAGAGATATTACAAGTTATTCAAACCAAGTCAGATAAGAGTCTATCTTTATGATGAATTTAAGAATAATACTGTTAAAGTTTTGCAAGATATTTTCCAATTTTTAGAGGTAGATGATAATTTTGTGCCCAATATCAACGAGAAGCATAATGTATCTGTTGATGATAAAAAAATACCCAAAAACAATTTTTTGCATCAATTCCTCACTAATCAGAATCTACTGAAATCAGTTATAAAATCCATTATCCCCTACAAATTAGCATGCTATATGAAATCAAGTCTTCTTAGAAAGAATACAAAATATATTAAGAATGAAAGACCACAGTTACCTGAACATATCAGGGAGCAATTAACAGAAGAATACAGAGAAGATATTATTAAGCTTCAAGATTTGATAAAAAGAGACCTTTCAGGGTGGTTGAAAAAATGAACAGATATATCTTATCTGCCGTAGGAGATAAGGCGGCAAAACAATTAAATATTGCCATAAGGTTTTTGAAAAAGTTTTCTAAATTAAACATAACAACAATATCTAGCAGAACTAATATTAAATTAAATGGCGATAAAAATATTGTGATAGATATGCCAAAAGAACTAAATGATTTGGAAGGGAGTAGATATATAAAAACAAATCTTCCGATGTTTTTAGATAAATTAGAAGGGTTGTATTGTTACATTGATAATGATGTTTATGTAGTAAGTGAAGATTGTGATAAAATATTTGAAGAATATCAGTCCCCTATCACATTTTCAGATGATTATGGTCAGACAGTTGATGATTTTTCTAAAGGTGCATTATATAATGGATTATTAAGTAAGGAAATAGAGAGAAAATTTAAATTAAAAGTAAACCCTGACTGGCGAATATACAATAGTGGAGTAATTCTTTTCGATTCTACTTCTATTGATTTTTTTAAGACATGGCAAAAGTATGAATTGGAAATATTTAAAGATTCGAATTGGAAAAAGAGAGACCAGGGCGTATTAGTCGCTGCAGTATGGAAACACAAATTGCAAAATAATAAAAGATTATCTTCTCGTTATAATTGGCTTATCCGGCACACTGCGAAGGTAGGTTCAAAATTAAAATTTAAGAATAGGTCTTTTTATCATGATAATACCAAAGTGCACTTTCTTCACTTTATCCACGATAAGATAAATGAACCCTATAGCTATGTTAAGGAATACAGGTATGCTTTAGGCTTAATAAGCAAGGGAAATTATGAATCTTTTAAAAATAACTTGAAAATATTTACACTTATAACCTTAAAATTGTTTTTACATCCACGTGCTTTTTTCGCAGATGCTAATAGAAACATTGGCGAAAGAACAAAAAAATTAAAGAAAAAATATAATATTTAAAATGATATCAATAATAATAAGAACATATAATGAAGAAAAGAATATTGGGAGATGTTTAGATGCCGTATTCAATCAAAAAACCAACAAGTCTTTTGAGGTAATTATAGTTGATTCGGGGAGTACAGATAAAACATTAGAGATTGCTAAAAAATTTAACGTTCGAATAATTAAAATTACAGATTTTACCTTTGGGAAATCCTTAAACAAAGGTATTGAATATGCAAAGGGGAAATATTGTGTTTTATTATCTGCTGATGTAACTCCGATGAATGATGAGTGGCTAGAAAATTTGATTAAACCTTTAAAGAGTAAAAATATTGCAGGGGTTTTTGGGAAAGAAGTACCTTATGATAATTGCAATTGCTGTGAAGCTAGACGGGTTATTGGGACTTTTGAAAGAATACCTGATGGGATGTTCACCAGTTCTAATGCAGTAATAAAAAAAGGAACATGGTTAAAGAATAAATATGATGAAAAAACTACTAGTTCTGAAGATTGGTTTTGGGCTAAGAAAGTAAAAGAAAAAGGATACAAAATAGAATATGCTTCAGATGCAATAGTTTTACATTCTCACAATATTAATTTTTCAAAATTGTTTAATCGGATTAAAAATCAAACTTATAATATTGCTAGGTTAGAAAAGATTAATCCCATTACTTTATTTCTTAAGGGTATTATGAATTTTATTTATTGTATGTTCTTTGATTTGAAATTTATTCGGTTCAATCCCCTAAAAATTCCATTTATACTTATTTATGAATTAATTGTGTTGTTGTCTTTTATGAGTGCTGCAATAAGTCTCGGCTTGAGAAAATAAGATTTCCGATGAGATACTTACCTCAAATAATTTTTTATTATTTCCTTAGTATTCCCTTGTTTTTTTATTTTACCTTTTTCAAGCCAAATAATCCTATCACAATACTTTTCAATCATATCTAGATTATGACTAACCAAAACAACAGAAGCACCATTTTTAGTTATGTCTTTTATTTTATTAATAGCCTTTTTTCTAAAATTTTCATCACCAACTGCCAATGTTTCGTCTAATAATAAGACGTCAGGATTACAATGAATTGCTAATGAGAAAAAATATCTTTCAAGCATCCCTGTTGAGAATTGGTATAATTGTGTGTTAACAAAATCATCAAGCTCTGCAAATTTGATTATAGGATTAAAGTTGTTTTTAATTTCTTTTTGACTTAATCCGAATAAAGCGCCTTTTAAATGTATATGCTCTTCTAAAGTCATCCTATTATCTTCTGATTTTCTTATTGCTAAGATTAAAGGGATTATTTTTCCATTAATTGTTATATTGCCTTTATAGTTAGGATATATTCCAGCTAATATTCTTAGCAAGGTTGTTTTACCAGAACCATTCTTTCCAATAATCCCTAAGATTTCTCCTTCTTCTAAATCAAAAGAAACATCTTTTAGAGCATGTAGTGTTTTTTTGGGAACTTTTCCAGATAATAAGGAAGATAACCTAGTTAAGGTAGTCTGTCTTTTCTTAAAACCTATTTTAAAGTCCTTGGAAATGTTTTGTGCTATTACTCTTTTCATATTAACTCAGCAAACCTCCTTCTTAATTTATTAAACATAAATAACCCTGTGGTTAAAAATAGTAAACTATAACCAATTGTTCCTAAATTGATGTATAAATCAGGAAGTTTATTGTAGATAATCAAGTCTCTTGCAAATGTA
>Ga0233431_1005376_pt1 | contig 12516 bp, 9 predicted proteins | sample SI_118_April2016_FD_179867 | JGI IMG/M metagenome (GOLD analysis project Ga0233431, IMG submission 179867) | Seawater microbial communities from Saanich Inlet, British Columbia, Canada - SI_118_April2016_200_MG | ecosystem: Environmental > Aquatic > Marine > Inlet | place: Canada: British...
CCAACCTCAGCCTGAGTTCTAGTTAAAGACAAGATGATCGTATCCATTTTCAAGTAAATTAAATTAAACGAAATAGATAAAGCAATCGGCCAAGTCCGTTTGAAAATTTCTTTCCAAATAGTTAAATCTATTTCAAATTTCCATTTCACCAGTTGTCGTGAGAATAAAAACAGAACCAACACGGCAAAAACGCCTTCCAGTGAAATCGCACCGAACAGCCAGTAAAGACTTCTTCCTTGATATGCAAATAGTCCCAACATGCTAATCATCGCAACTTTTCCAACAACTTCCGCAACCGTTACTTTCCACATCTGCAATTTTTTCTGAAAAACACCCGTTAATGTCTGCACAATAGTTGTCCCAACATAAGCAAAAACCATTAACGAAACACCTATCTTAATTTCCACGGGATACGGGAACACCCAAATCAAAATCGGCGCAAAAATCAAAAAAGCCAGTGACAGAATCACCCGCAATGACATGATATTATTAACTGTCTTATTAAACTCAAAAGTCTCATCAGAAATCATCTGCACATTCGTCAAAGTCAAACCAAAATCAACCAGGATCCCCCAGAAAAGAAGGTAAGCCACAATTGTTGAGTAGTATCCAAACCCAGTTTGCCCTAGATACCTCGTTAAAATAACAATAGAAAGCAAACCAAGTAAAAGTCCAATGACTTTACCGACTAGGTGGATAATTGTATTGTGAGCAATCTTTGTTTTTAAGCTCATATATTCCTATACTATCATTTTTATGACAAAAAATCCATCTTAATCGCTCTTGACAAATTATCAATTTTTGCTAATATATAACTTCTATTCGTTCTTTTTCATTCAAACGTTCAAACCTTGAAAGGGTGGTATAATGAACACAAAACAACGGCTACGAGCCATTTTCAATCCCAAATCAATCGCTTGGCTATTGATCTTTTTATACATTGGAATTAAATACTTCCTGCTTTCAGAAGAAGTTATTACGTCTCACGAACTTTCATCGGCTCTAGACGTTGGTTTCATTAGTCTTCTGATCTTGACGCTTAACGATATCATGAATAGCGCAACCTCGGTGAAATCCATTCTAAAAAAGCGCGTGCAACACGCGATGAAGAAAGGTTTCGTAATAATTCACTGGGATGGCTTACCTGACCATACAACGGTCAAAGAGATTTGGCCTAACGCGGTACTCACAACAAGTGCTGCATACCAAGCACTCCCAAACCACTCTCTCTACGCAATCCACAAGAATCATCTAACCGCGCGAATTCAACGCAAAGAACAAGACGAATATTGCGTGATCCTCGATTGGTCAAACCCAGATCCAGAACAATGGCCCACTGCTCAAATCCCTAAAAAAGAAGGAGAATAACGTGAACAACAACAACGGCAACGGCAAGAAAAAAACCTTGAGCTACTATTTCGCCTGCGGGATTTTGCTCATGTTCTTATTCGCCACCTGCTTCTTCCTGTTCTTTCAGGTGAGCCCACTAATCAGCTGTGTGACCTTGGCCTTAGTCCTTGGAGCATACAGGCTGGCCAAGCTGCTCCCCCCGAACAAGAACATTAAGAAGACGGACCATCTAGAGGAGAGCATTATACATCTACGTAAAAACGGCAACGCCCCTCGAGAAAATGGTCGTCGACCAATTCCTGGCAGCTCTCGCCGTTTAGGCCGATAAAGGCCCTTCCCCCAACAAAACAAGCAACCGCTCACACGGTTGCTTTTCTAATAGCGTTTTTTATTTAATATTTTGAATTTTGTGCTTGTTTAGAATTTAGAACTTAGAATTTAGAGTTTCTCATGTTCTACATGAGTGGGTCATTCCCTCCCTTATTAAAAGGATTACACCTAAAAATTCGCCAAGAAGATTTCATCCCACCACGAATAACGCCATACTTCTTGATCGCATCATACCCATACTGTGAACAAGTTGGATGGAATCGACAGAACCCTTGCGGGAACAGATGACGCATTGGTCCATGATCAAAAGAAATCGTCTTTTGGTAAAGACGAATAAGCAGTAAAACTATATTGCGTGGGAATTTTTTAAACATAAGAAATCTAATGAAATTGAGTAGCTGCGCAAGATTTTGCGCAGCTACTCAATTTCGTTATAGAACTCGAGCCCTTCTCAACAGATCCAAAACAACTTTTTCAATTTCTAAATACTCTTTACCAACGATTTTTTTATTTACAACGATTAACAGATCAACTTTTTCTTTTATTTTTGGTAAACACAATCTAACTACTTCTCGCAACTGTCGTTTTATCTTATTACGCGTCGTTGCTCGTTTATCAACCTTATTATTTACCATAAACCCGATTCGGAAAACATCTGTCTCTGCTGGCAGAACTTTTATAAACAAAAAGTCAGCGGAAATATTTCTTCCTTTCTGCTGCTTGAAATTTCGTCCGAAAAATCGGTCAAAATCTTTTTGTTTAGTTATTCGATTTTGTTTATTGAGCATAGATTAAGAGGGTATAGAGGATATAGAAGGCCTAAGGGGATAGATGAGTTTCTTTATTAAAGAGCTCTTCTTATTTTCGCTAATAGGCTTCTGTCCTTTTCTCCCGCAACCACAGCAATGTCCGCATAAGCTTGTCCTGTTTGTTCACTGTCTTGTTTCTTTTTTAGTTCTAAATATTCCGCAAATAAAATTATTTCTCCTCGACCGGTGACTGCTTTACCATCACGATCAATAACGTATTGATCTTTTTTGAACTCTGTCATTCGATCAGCAATTTGACGGATTAAACCTGCGTTAATATACCCACTTTCATCTACCGGATTATAATCTTTATCGTCTTGATGCGCAAGTAGTTCTCGCAAAGAGACGATCCCAGCGGTAACCGTTCCAAATTTATCAAGTTCTGCTTTTGACCTTTCAAATTCATCGTCAGTATTTTCATCTTTAATTTTTAATCCACTAATAAACTCTTTGATTCTCTCATCGTACGTAGAATAAGTTCTTGTTTCTTTGGTTTCTTCGTTCATAACAGTTGCAAACTCTTTGGGCACTTTTTTTTGGGTAAATTTCTGCAATGACCGCTTGACTCTTTCCTGCAAAAACTCAAACACCTTTTTCGCTTCCTCGCTATTTAGTCCTGGCAGAGTTAAAATAAATTCTTCACCACCTGTCGCCCTAATTACTTCAGGTGTTAAATTAGTCGCTCTAATTTTACCCCATATTGATTTATCTTTTTCCAAATAATCGATTAACCCTTGTTGCATTTCAAGACTAACCGTCATCAGAGCAATATCGCCCAACTTATGCCCCCAAGTATCATTAATCGCTTTTAAATTATCAAGATCAAATGAAATAATCGAATAGTCTTGATCGTTCTCTCGAACTCGGGCTAGTTCATTTGGCACTATCTTTGTTAAATAATCATAGTTCTTGGACTGTGTTAATCCATCATAATATCGATCCTCTTGAACGCCCGAGAGAAACTCTCGCATAACCTCAACGCCCTCCATGTCGCGTTTCTGAGCATCGCTATACTCATGAAAAAAAGCTTCAAAACTTCTCGACATTTGATCTTCCACCAGATAACCGGTAGCCTCCTTGGCATCTTGTTGTCTCTGAGCCCTTAGCTTTGCCAGCTGATTAAATAAGACGTTATAATGCTTTACAATATTGTCATCAATCTTACCTTTATTAGCTCGGTCAATTGAGTAAACGTCAACATTCTCAACTTCTAAAGAGTTCCGCTCCTTCTTTTTCGCGGATTCCGCCAAAGTGTTTGCGCGATCGACAACTTTACCAAATCGCTCTTTTTTTAATTTTTCAATTATATATAACAGTTCTTCAGAATGGTCCTCGTCTGCCAATGCCCAAGTATCAATAATTTCAAAAACAGTTTGATATTCTTTGTCTTTTATTTCAGCAAGTTTTTGCTTAACAGTCTTCTCGTCGTAGAGTCGTGCTAAATTAATTTGAATACTTGAAAAATCTTCTGGGTTCAAATTTGAAGTTTGCACAAACTCAACTCGACAAGCACCAACAGTGACCGTTCCAATCTCTGGCGCAATCATTGCTCTCACTTCTTGTAATCTAGTCGCTTTGTCTCCTTGCGTTGTTGCGATTGTTTCATTAAGACGGATTAGAAGTGCTGAGGGACTAACCTTTTCTGGAAAAATAAATAACTCCTCTGTTCGTACAATATTTACAGCTTGTAAAAAATCTTCGCGTTTTGACCACTCTTCATTATAACTCTTTCGGTTCCGACTCTCGCCAACTATTTCGCTTTCAATCTTTGCTTTCGCCGCTCCTGGCACACCAATCTCACGATCAAGTTCAGTGAAAAGAGTATTTAACTCTTTTTGAATTTTGTTTTTAACAGTTTCAGCTCTTTTTTTCAATTCAGCTTCAGAAATCCCTCCCTGAATATACAAAAATATTTCTTCACCCCCGAGCCGAACACTGAACCCGCCCTTTTCGCCATTCTGCTCTAATAACACTTTAGAAACTTTTTGCAGAGCAAGGTCGCCAAATGTATGCGAGATCTGATTATACGCTTTGAAAAAATCTATATCTAAACTAACAACTGAAACGCTACCTCCCTCCGCATTCTCGGCTTGATCAAATTCAAAAGCTCCAGTTTCGAAAAGTTTATTCCGTTTATAAAGCTGGGTCAGCCCATCTACTTCCGCTTCCCGCTGATACTTCTCCAGCGAACTCACTAGTTCCTCCGGTAAAACAGCTAACATTTTTCTGTCCAAACTCTTGGAGCTAGCTTGTTCCTCGTGCACATGCGAAACAAGTTTCATCAGCTTATCAGATTGCCGCTGTTTTTTTTCAAGCGTCCATTTCTGCTGTTCAGAAGTCAAAAAAGGTGGCTTTTCTTTTTTACCAGAAGAAACATTTTCAGTTTTTATTTTTTCATTCATATTAATTATTAAAATACCGTTATACAATGCTAATTATACCACACAATTTCTTGCAATAAAAAACCTTGCCTTCATGCAGACAAAGTTCATTTCTTTTTTCGAGACAATGGTCCGGGTTTTTTACCATACACCCGTTGCGTCAACTCCAACATATATTGCACAGCTGCTTCCATTGCTTTTCCGACTGGATCAGTTGCTCTTGAAATAACTTTTGGAGTTTTGCGTACCATAGGATGCTCCTTTCTTCTTTCTGTAATTAATATCTTATTTAATCATAGCAGAATTATTCTGTCAAGGGAAAGATAAGACCGCCAGCGAAGTCGCCGGCGGTCATGTGTACGGAGTTGCCAGAAGAAAAGTCCCGCGCGGCGATGAATGCCTTTCGACTTTCAAACTTCGCAGGAGTTTTCGGATCGCGCCGGCTGTGGTTCCACCTCCTTCGGTGGCAGCACTCGTCGAACCTATCTTCAAGCACAGGTTGCTGAAGCCGTTAGCTCCAGCAGGCTCTAAGCCCCCTGCTTCCGTACAAATATAAATTAGCAAATCCAATAAACGTTGTCAAGGGAAAAAAACGCCCGCGGGTCATTGACCTGCGGGTTGTACGGAGACTGTTGGCTTGCTCTTGAAATATAGCCGCAAGCACGCATAATTTATATTATCCGGTTAGGACCCCCCTAAGCATACTAAGCATGCCTGCACTCGTGTTTTACTTGTCGGCACAAGATTGCAACTGTCGTCCGGACTGCCGTTCACTTCCAGTGGGAAGCAGGACGATCCATCTACCGTACAAAAGTAGAGTATCAAACTATATATAGCCTGTCAAACAAAGCGAGACCTCAATTGCCCTCCTAAATTATCAGCCTATAAATTACTGTAAATGCGCAAGATTTTGCGCATTTACAATAGGCTCTTTTTAATTAAAAAACCACCATGCATTGACGGTGGAGAGGCGTGATGACGATAACTATTATATTCGATCATCAAGAGCTGCGACTTAACAAGCAATCGTGCAAGAAACCGTGTCAGAAAAATTCATTCAAATGAACTTTCTTCAGTTTTTTCTTCGTGTTTATTCTTGAAGAGGAAACTTTACTCCCTTCCAGACTGCCGTTCACCCACGGAGAGATTCACAAGAAGAGATTCCTGGCAGGACCATCAAGAGGCAGTAGCTCAAAAAACAATTTTTTTCGTTGCGACACAAGACTGCACCGCTGATCAAAAGGTTTTGCTTGACAGTAAGAGCCGTGTCGATAAAGGTTTAGATTTCGGGACTGCCACTCTTCTCGAGAAGGATTTCTCAAAACAGGACTATCCCTCTATCAAGCATCTTAATTTTATCAAAGCTCAATGTTCTGTCAACTTTTAAAAAAAACGACCGCCAGATCGAAGGACCTGACGGCGTTGCAGCGGAGCGGCGTTGGACGTTTCTACGAGAGTTGACTCTCTTTTGCCTACACGAGCAATGTTCGCGCTCGTAAACGACTACTTACAATGGCCATCGGTAGGTTAATCGCCAAGGCGTTCGCCGTTTCAAAAGTTGACCTTAGACCCGCGAGAACTTGCAGTTGATGTCGTCCAGCCATAGTCAAAGAACTCGTAGCACAGTGAAGCGTCGCACTTCTGCAGCAACCTTTACCAGGTTCTTCCGCTGCCTGCACACGCCGATGTACCACGTTCCGCTTGCAAAAATATATTATCAAAACAGATAAAGTCTGTCAACATAAATTTTAAAAAAAACGGTCGCCAGATCGAAGGACCTGGCGACGTTGAGTGAAGTGCTTAAGGTGTGCGATGTGCTAACGGGAGAACTTTGCGCGCTCATGTCTCCCTAGATCGTTTGCCGGTTTCTAGCTATTCCCGACTATAAACCCACAAAGCACTGCCTTCCCATTCTCGATGAGTGTTTCGAAAACGGTACTAACATTTTACCTTTAGAATACCGTGCGCTCTCCAGAGGAGACCTGCTCGGCAACGGGAACGAACCCTCCGGTTCTTAAGCAACGAGGCCTTGTCCCGACTCCACTTAAGAATTAATTTAGCAAAGATTCTTCGGATTGTCAAGACAAAAGAATGGACATGTTTATTTTAATGCTAATTTTAGCCAATACGCATTCTTCAAAGTTGACAAAATATTCTAAACAAGCTAATCTACTCAGTTAGTTGTTCGTTTTACCATTTGCCCCCACGTTCACCAACGAAGAGGAATAAACCATGAAACTCGGCAGATTTGTAGGGAATAAGTTCGAAAACGCAATGAATTCCCTTTTTGAATATTTGTACATCAACAAGTTTTGTTTCTGGCTAGCCGCCTTCGGGACGGTTATCTACTCGTTCTATCACGCATTCATGCATCCAAGTAATCTCGTTCGTCCGGAAGACCTATCAAGCCCAAACTTTATCCGTCCCGGAGAAGACTTTGGCTTTGGGGTCTCCGTCAACGCGTTCGGATTTATTCTAGATGTTATCCGATTTTACTGGAACAATATTCTCTGGATGCTTCTTGTCATTGCCATGGCAACAGTTCTTCAAACTATTTGGCGGAAAAAAATCAGCCAGATTGAAATTTAATAAAGAAAAGGATTAGAACCACGAGCGAACCAAAACCGTTCCACGAAGTCGCTATTGAGAGATTTAAAGAAAAAGAAATGTCCGTGAGAACCGGCTACTGGTTTCTCCAGCTCGCGACCTGCTGCATTGTCCTGGAACAACACCAGGAATTAATCGACTCGATCACCGAATTCTTTTTGGCAAGGGGAAAGAATCCCAAAATCGGAGTTATCCGTGCCGCCATTGAAAAAATCCGCAAGCAACAAGCAGATGCCGAGACCAAGGCCGGAAAATAAACCGTCATAAATCGTGAAGAAAAAGACCTCAACCCCAAACACAGAAAAGGAAAACAGTATCATGAATGAACAGAACGAGCTGAAACCATTTCATGAATCGATATTGCCCTTTCTTCGGCAATGCAAGTTAGATCCAACATCAGAACAGTTCCGTTGGTGCACAAAGCTCATCAGAGCAACCAACATCCCCAAAGGGCACGACCAAATCGCCGCGGCATTAAACGAGGTTATGGCGCGACCGGGGGCGGAAAAATGGTTCAAGGACTATGAAGAAACCACGGACGGCCTGAACAAGCAGAAAGCCGCTGCCGAGGCCAAGTCCGCCGCAGAACAAACCGCGAAGGACACAGTGGAGTAACAACCGCTGTCACGTCGAAAAACAAAGCGCGAACCCACATGGATTCGCGTTTTTCAATTAAGAAAATAGTCTACAAAAAAGTCTATGACGTTACCCTTGACTTTTTATCGGGGATAGTATAATATATTTTGTTAGGAAACACATTCACAATAACAAATCATAGAGGAGTGTATCATGCGAGTAGATTGTTGTCTAGACACAAAATTCCCATATCTTCGAGTCGAAGCACTATTGATCTTTATTAATCCAAAAACAATAAACTACAGCTCCCATAGTCGGATTATTGAAGATTTAACAGGGGGCGTTTTTCACAAAGGTCTCCCCCGACGTCTGGCGAGTTGCAAGGATGGCAAAGTCTTTATAAAGCGCCATCATAAACCAATCATCCCGCCCAAGGCAGAGAGTCCCCTGGCTTTCAGTACAATCATCTTCGTAATTGACAAGGACGGAAAACGGCTTAGCGAACTGCTCCACATCGGCCTGATGGCCGCCCAAAGAGCAAGAATTCATTCAGTTGGTCTCCCCATGCCCAGACGCAAAGAGTTCAGCCATTTACTTGAACTATCAGAACGAGAGTACATAGCAGAGTTCCTTCTAGGCCTGAAATTGACAGCGGAGGAACAACCAAGAACACTAGAGTGCGTTGCATTATCCTTTTTTAACCAAGATCAACTTTTTCAACAGATGCAACAATGCTCTATTTGTGTAGCTGCAAACGATTGGATTACTTTTTCTGGCCACAAGGGACAGGCCACAGAGAAGCCGCCCTACGCGAAGGACTAACAATAGATCCAGCAAACAACGCGCGGACCCAACAAGGTTCGCGTTTTTCATTTTGCTTATTTAAAAGTCTTTTTCACTATTTTACAAATTCAAATCTAGCAACTTCCCGACCGTCAAGATTAACCGTCTCAACAAACATGCTTACCGGCCTTGCCCACAAAGCATCTTTCCCAAACTCTTCTGACTCGTATTTTGCCTTGTAGATTACCAAGTCTTCCAACGTCTCGCTCTGTTTTGCTACCCCAAGAACTTCATATAATTTCCCTTTATAATGCTTGTATTCTCCTGATTTAATTTTTACATCCATACAAATAGTTAGAATTAATTTATGAAAGTATAACATGATATAAAACAAAAATCCCGCCGCAGCGGGATCTTCTTTATCTGTCTGAAGAACTAAGACTAGCTCTTCCTTTTTCTCGTCTTCGTTTCAGAATAGCTCGACCTTGTTTTGTCGACATTCTCTTACGAAAACCATGTTTTTTGAGTTTTTTTCTGGTATTTGGTTGAAATGTTCGTTTAGGCATAAATGAAATTAGAAATAGGAAATTAGAAATTCGGGTTAGGCTTAAGTGACTTAAAGTGCAACGGGGCACAAGCTCCAAATATTCTCATTTCCTTCTTTATCTTAAGTAGGCATATCATAACGGATTTAATATATTTTGTCAATGGGGAGGAAATTGGAAATTGGAAATTAGAAATTCGGGTAAATTCAAGGAGAAGCATAGAAGAAAAGACCAACCCTCACAGGTTACAACCTTTTTGCTTTTTGTACATATAAAACATTGTTGAACAATTCAAGTAATATAAAACAAATCCGCATGTCTCCTGAATATAAGCACAAAATCCGCACAATCTGCAAATAATCCGCATATCCGCAATATACTAACTTGCGTAAATGAAAAATATACTATAAACTTTTTTTATACGCACAGTTATACACACCTTATCCACTTTTATCGCCGTTTCCCACTACTTGTCCACAGTCGCAGGTATGATAAGATTAAATTCACAAAGAAAAAAACATAAATATTTCCGTAAAAAAATATCCGTAGCGAGATTATTCGTATCATTCGCCTCTCAATTCGTAACTCTTTCGAGGCCTTGAGCGAACACTGAGAGTCGAAAGGTGTGCATTCGTAGATTAGCATCGCGCCCAAGCCGCCATGCTCACCCCGCCAAACAAGAATCGTTCAAAAACCATTGCTTAATACAAAAATAAAATATTTACTATGGGTGACGATGATCAAAAGAAACAACTTTGGGACGCAGTCCTAGGAGAGTTAGAGCTTACGCTAAGTAAAGCTAGTTTTACTACCTGGTTAAAAAATACCTTCATTGTGGAAATACGTGATGGCAAAGTTGTTGTCGGTGTACCAAATACATTCTCACAAGCTTGGCTAAAACAAAAATACCATCAGAAAATTTACACAATCATTCAGAGCAAGAGCAAAGACAGAATTAAAGAGATCAGTTACAAACTTCAAAGTCTCAAAAACTATCAACAAGAACTTCTAGAAAAAAGGAAGCAGTTTATTGAGGATGTTAAAAAAGAAAAACCAGCTCAATCTCAAAACTCGGAATTAAACGATGTTCTGAATCCAAAATACACTTTTGACTCATTCATTGTTGGAAAAGGAAATGAACTTGCTCACGCGGCCGCACTTGCGGTAAGTGATACTCCAGGAAAAACATATAATCCTCTCTTTATCTACGGGGGAGTTGGTCTTGGGAAAACACATATCATGCAAGCGATTGGGCACAAATTAAAACTGAAAGATCCGGGCAAAAAAATCCTTTACGCAACATGCGAACAGTTCACCAATGACTTCATCTCTTCAATCTCTGCAGGGAGAATGGAACGGTTCAATAATATCTACAGATCAGTGGACTTACTTCTAATTGACGATATTCAATTCTTAACAGGGAAAGAAGGAACACAAGAAGCGTTCTTTCACACCTTTAATGATCTACACCAGAGAGATAAACAAGTCATTATTACAGCAGATCGACCTCCGAAAGCTATTGCGTCATTAGAAGACAGATTACTATCACGATTTGAATGGGGAATGATTGCTGACGTCTCACAACCAGACCTTGAGACAAGGATCGCTATCTTGAATAGCAAATGTTTAGAAAAGAAGTTTATGTTAGCCCCAGAGATAATTGAATACATAACACTTAATATTCAAAACAACATCAGAGAACTTGAGGGCGCATTAAACAAAATAATTGCTTACCACCAACTTAATAAATTAGAACCAACAATAGAAAACATAAAAAAGATTCTCTTCTCAATATCAGAATCTAGCAAGAAGTCTGGCGCTGTTAATGCAAAACAACTAATTGACCTTGTTTCAAATTTCTATAACCTTCCTCTTGACGAACTACTAGGAAAAAGCAGAGAGAAACGACTTGCGTTCCCTCGACAGATAATCATGTTCCTACTTCGAGAAGAACTAAATTGCTCTTACCCACTAATCGGTCAAGAACTTGGCGGCCGTGACCATACAACAGCAATGCATGCTTACGAAAAGATCGGTCGAGTAATGGCAGAAGACGAAAAAGTAAGACAAGAAGTCAACTTATTAAAACAGAAAATGTACGCTTAGCTTGATCCTACTACGCTAGTAGCTACGTAGAACAGGTTAACTTGATTAACCTGATTAACTTGGCTAACTTGATTAACCTGGATTAACCTGATTAACTGCGATTGGCCTGATCCCCCCCCCTCTGTCATTTCGACTGTAGTGATACGAAAGGGAGAAATCTGTTCCGTGATTAATCTCGATTAACTGATTAACTGCGATTAGCCTGATTAACCTTGATTAACCTGATTAACACGATTAACACTCGATTAACCTGATTAACACTTGATTAACCTTCAACCTACCCACTACTTAATAATCAACCCATCTCCAATCGCATTATCATCATTCTCAAGAGCTGACGTAATAATATTTTTTGTCTTAATAATAAGATCTTCTGTTTCTTTGTCTTTTGCACTGATTGTCGTGATTCCTGTTAACTTTATAATCTGTCCAACATGACTCATCGTTGGTTTGATTGTAATCGCGAAACTAGCGTGCGCTTCATTAACTGATTTTGGTAGACGGTTGATCTGCCATTTGATTTTTCGCTCAGAACTATCATAACTAATGTCCCCAGCACTTACATTCTCATTATTGGAAAACGAGACGTACTCAGGAAGCATTGTTGTTACAGAAATGTTTTCTAGTTCATGTAGCTGATTAGACAGATCCCAGAAGACAACAAGTCTTGTCTCTTGATCAGCTTTCATTGGCAATGGACCTTCACCAATAGGTGTTCCATCTTCATAATAGTAGAGTGCTTTTGTACCAAAACTTAAATCAGAATTAAGTCTTATTTCTATGGGACTACTTTTTATCCCTGATATCCCAGGATTTTTTTCAGAATCGAAGATAAGTTCAGTGTAAACTGTAATCCTTGTGTCAGCAATCGAATTGATATCGCCACCTAGTTCTGCAAGTTTTTTTATAGGTAATTGAACTGTAATAGTTTGCTCTTCTTTCTGTGAAAAAGTGGCTAGATTATCAATCTGTTTTTCTGTCCAGACGATTGCTTTCCCGTAATCAGTGTTGCTGATTTTGCCAAGTTTA
>Ga0233431_1005379_pt1 | contig 12511 bp, 12 predicted proteins | sample SI_118_April2016_FD_179867 | JGI IMG/M metagenome (GOLD analysis project Ga0233431, IMG submission 179867) | Seawater microbial communities from Saanich Inlet, British Columbia, Canada - SI_118_April2016_200_MG | ecosystem: Environmental > Aquatic > Marine > Inlet | place: Canada: British...
CATTACCCTCAATTTCCTCTTATAAAAACTAAGTTGCATGATGTTACTGATTATGATGAACATCCTTCTGGACAAAACATGGTTGTTGCTGTTATGTGTTATGATGGATACAACATGGAGGACGGTGTTATTCTTAACAAAGGTTCTGTTGAAAGAGGAATGGCACGAAGTTCATATTTTAGACCAGTTAATGCAGAAGAATTACGTTACTCTGGTGGATTAATTGATGAAGTATCTATTCCAGACAAAGATGTTAAAGGATATAGGAGCGAAGCCGATTACAAATTCTTAGAAGGCGACGGGATTATCTCACCAGAATCAAAAGTTGATGAAGGCGATGTTATAATCGGAAGAACATCTCCACCTAGATTCTTGTCTAGTTTAGATGAATACAATTTGTCTGCTGCAATAAGAAGGGAAAGTTCAGTCTCCTTAAAACACGGAGAAAGAGGAATTGCCGATTTTGTAGTTATAACTGAAAACGAAGAAGGAAATAAATTAGTTCAAGTTAGATTAAGAGAAGAAAGAATTCCTGAAATTGGAGACAAGTTTACTTCTCGACACGGACAGAAGGGAGTTACAGGAATTTTAGTTCCTCCTACAGACATTCCATTTTCTGCATCTGGGATTACTCCAGACTTGATATTCACTCCTCACGGAGTTAGTTCTCGTATGACTGTTTCCCATTTATTAGAACTTATTGGTGCTAAAATGGCAGCATTGGCTGGAAGATTTGTTGACTCTACTTTGTTTGAAGCTGAATCTGAAAAAGATATTCGAGCAGAATTGTTAAAGTTAGGTTTTAGAGAAGATGGAACTGAAGTATTCTATAATGGAAAAACTGGAAAGCAAATGTTGGCTAAAGTCTATGTTGGAAACATGTACTATTTACGTTTGAGACATATGGTCGCTAATAAAATGCAATCTAGAGCTCGTGGTCCTATTCAATTATTAACAAGGCAACCTACTGAAGGTAAGGCTAAAGAGGGTGGTTTAAGACTTGGAGAGATGGAGAAGGACGTTTTCATTGCTCATGGTGCTTCTTTGTTACTAAAAGAAAGATTTGATTCTGATAAAGCAATCTTGCCAGTTTGTGAAAAATGTGGACTGGTTGCTGTTGAAGATCAGTATAAAGGAAGAAAATACTGTTTGATGTGTGGTGAAGACGTTAACGTTAGTTACGTTGAGATGAGCTATGCATTTAAGTTGTTACTGGACGAAATTAGAAGTCTAACAATATACCCAAGGTTAAACTTGGTTAACAAATACTAATATGAACACTAATATATATGGAGAAGATAAATAAAAATGACGCGTCAAGTTTATAAAAAAGTTGGTAACATCACCTTCGGCATTTTTTCCCCAAAGCAGATCATGGACTTAGCAGCTGTTAAGGTTGTAACTCCTGAACTTTATGACCGAGAAGGTTACTCCGTTGATGGAGGATTAATGGACATTAGAATGGGAGTTATTGATCCAGGATTACGTTGTAAAACATGTGGTCAAAAATTAAAGGAATGTCCAGGACATTTTGGTTATATTGAATTGGCTCGTCCGGTAGTTCACATTGATTTTGTTCGACAAATTTTTGACATGTTAAGGTCCACCTGTAAATATTGTGGAAGGGTCTTAATTCCAGAAGCTAACATTAAACGTTATTTAGGAGTTTTTGATAATGCTGCTGAAGAAGCTGGCTTTGAAGGTAGAAGAAGAAAAATCAAAGAAGTTATCGCTAAATATAAATTAAAAGCTAAGTGTCCTCACTGTGAGAAAAAGCAAGAAAAAATTAAGTTAGAGAAACCGTACAATTATTATGAAAATGAAATTCGATTAAGTCCGATTGAAGTAAGGGCAAGATTAGAAAAAATTCATGACGATGATATTGAAGTGTTTGGTTATGCTAAAGGATTTAGACCTGAAGTAATGATTCTAACTGTAATGCAAATTCCTCCAGTTACTATGAGACCTAGTATTACTCTTGAGTCTGGTGAAAGAAGTGAAGATGATCTGACTCATAAATTGGGAGACATTGTTAGAATTAATCAGCGTTTATTTGAGAATATTAACGCTGGTGCTCCAGAAGTTATTATTGAAGATTTATGGGATTTGTTACAATATCATGTTACCACTTTCTTTAATAATGAAGTGGCACAATTACCTCCTGCAAGACATAGAGGTGGACAGGTATTAAAAACTGTGGCTTCTAGAATTAAAAGTAAAGAAGGACGATTAAGACATAACTTAGCAGGTAAGAGAACAGACTTTTCTGCTCGTACAGTTATTAGTCCTGACCCATTTATTCATCTTAACGAAGTGGGAATTCCACAAAGAATGGCAATGCATTTAACTATGCCCGAAAGAGTAACTGAATGGAACAAAGATTATTTGGTTCAGTTTATTGAAAATGGCCCTAAGAAGTATCCTGGTGCAAATTATGTTATTAAGGAAGACGGTAGGCGGAAAACCATTACTGCAGAAACCAAAGACGAAATTTTAGAAGAATTAGAAGAAGGGTTTATTGTTGAGAGACATATGATTGACGGCGACATTGCTTTGTTTAACAGACAACCATCATTACATAGAATGAGTATGATGTGTCACAAAGTTAAAGTTCTTCCTGGTAGAACTTTCCGTTTGAATCCTGCAGTTTGTAATCCTTACAATGCAGATTTCGATGGGGATGAAATGAACTTACACATCCCTCAGAACGAAGAATCCAGAGCAGAAGCTCAAATTCTAATGTTGGTAGAAACACAAATAATCTCTCCAAGATATGGGTTAAGTGTTGTGGGTTGTATTCAAGACGCAATTACTGGAAATTATTTATTAACTAAAGAATTAGTTTTTAATCGATCAGAAGCAGCAAGTTTACTTTACAGTTGTGGGATTGAAGATTTTTCTAAATTACCTAAAAAAGATAAAATTGATGGAAAAGAAGTATTCTCTGTACTTTTGCCTAACGACTTTTCTTTTACTGGAAAAGATAAAAGTGGGAATGTGGTTAAGATTGTTAACGGAAACTTAAAATCTGGTTACATGGATAAATCTAATCTAGGACAAGAGAGTGGGTTAATGTTAAGAAACATTTACGAACAGTACGGTCCGGCTTATACTGCAGAATTACTTGGAAAAATTTCTAAACTGGGAATTGGAGTGTTGTCCAAGAGAGGGTTTTCTATTGGTATTGGAGACTTGGATTTATCTCAAGAATCTGAAGATGAAATTAAGAAGGTTGTTGATAGTGCAGAACAAGAAGCTATAAAGTTAATTGAGAAATTTCATGCTGGAAAACTTGAACCTTTACCTGGAAGAACTGCTGAAGAAACTTTAGAAGTTAGTATCTTATCTATGTTAAGTCGTCCACGTAATAAAGGTGGAGAAATTGCAGTTAAACAATCTGGTGAGAATTCAGCACTAATTATGGCTAAGAGTGGGGCTCGAGGGAACCCCTTACAAATTGCCCAGATGGTTGCTTTAGTAGGGCAACAAGCTTTACGAGGAAAAAGGATTGATCATGGATTTAAAGAAAGAACATTATCTTATTTCAAGAAACATGATCTTGGCCCGATGCCGCGAGGTTTTATTAAAAATAACTTTAGAAGTGGATTGGAACCAAACGAATTTTTCTTTGGAGCAATGACTGGTAGAGACGCTTTAATGGATACTGCATTGAGAACACCTAAGTCTGGTTATCTTTATAGAAGACTTTCTAATGCATTACAAGATCTGAAGGTTGAATACGACGGAACTGTAAGGGACGCAAGTAAAAAAATTGTCCAATTTGATTATGGTGAAGACGGATTAGACGTTTCTAAAACAAAGAACGGTGTTGTTGACATTAAGACAGTTATACAACGGGTTGTTGGAGATTAAAAATGAAAGCAGAACACGAAAAATTAATTGAAAGTTATACTGATCAATTACCCCTTTCTATCTTAAATGAAATTAAGGAAGTTGTTCCTGGAACTATTACTAAAAGTAAACTGACTCAAGTAATGGAAGAAAGTCTTAAGGCTTATAATGTGGCTAGAGTACATGCTGGTGAATCTGTTGGCTTAGTTAGTGCAGAAAGTATTGGAGAACCAGGTACACAAATGACTTTAAACACTTTTCATTTTGCTGGTGTTGCAGAGATGAACGTTACTACAGGATTGCCTAGAATTATTGAAGTGTTTGATACTCGAAAAGTTATTAAAACTCCAACAATGGAAATTTATCTAAATTCTCCTACTAATAAAGAAATGGAAACAGTTAGGAAATTAGCTGCCCAAATTAAAGCAACTACTTTTGGTGAATTGGTTTCAGAATACTCTTTAAATATTTTTGAGCAGAAGTTAGCAATTAAGCTTAACGCTGAGTCCTTAGCGGATAAGGATTTAGATGTCAAAGATGTAATTAAATTAATTAAAGCAAAAGCAAAATTATTTAATTTTGAAAATAAGGATGAAACAATTTTCTTAACTGCAAAAAGTAAGACTGAAGATTTAAAAGACCTTTATGCAATCAAAGAAAAGTTAAAAAGTGTAAAAATTAAAGGTAGTAAGGGTATTAATCAAGTTCTTCCTGTTAAACGAGGAGAGGAATATATCATTTTAACTTCTGGTACAAACCTTAAAGATGTTCTTAAAATGGATCTTGTTGATGTAACTAGAACAAGTAGTAACGATATTCATGAGATTAGAGCAGTTTTAGGAATTGAAGCAGCAAGACAAGCAGTTATTAATGAAGTTTACAAGGTTGTTGAATCTCAGGGACTTAACATTAACATTCGGCATGTTATGTTAGTAGCAGATCTGATGTGTATTTCCGGAGAAGTTCGAGGGATTACTCGTTATGGTGTAGTTCGTGAGAAGGCAAGTGTATTGGCAAGAGCAAGTTTTGAGACACCTTTAAAACATTTAATTAATGCAGCATTAGAAGGTGAAGTTGATAACTTAACTTCAGTAGTTGAGAATGTAATGATTAACCAACCAGTTCCAATTGGTACAGGATTACCTGGGTTAATTACAAAGATGAAATAATTATGGTGAGTTTATTATGGCAAAGAAAAAAGAATTAAGTGAAGAATTAAAACTTCTTCGGGACAGAGTTAAAGAAGACAAAGCAATTGTAGGTATGGAAAGAGTAATTAAAGCTCTTAAAACTGGCAATCTTAGTAAAGTCTTCTTAGCAAGTAATGTTGCAGAAGATGCAAAAGAAAATGTTGAACATTACACTAAACTATCAAATATTTCTTTGGTTGTTCTTGGATTAGACAACGAAGAGTTAGGCGTTTTGTGTAAAAAGAACTTTTTCATTTCTGTCGTAGGCATTACAGAAGAATAAATGGAGAATCAATGGGGAGACTAAAGCTCGATCTTGACACCTTAGGCCTAGGGGCAATTATGGAAAGAATTACCCGGGCAAGAGTTAAGGATTGTTTTAAAGAAGAAGATACAATTTATTTTGTTGTGGGTTCTGGAGAGTTGGGAAAGGCCGTTGGTAAGGGTGGTTCAAATATTAAGAAAGCTCAAGAAGAACTTGGCAAGAAAATTAAAGTTATTGAATTTCGTAACAATGTTGCGGATTTCGTTAAAAATATAATCTATCCTCTTAAAGTTGAACAAATTATTGAAGAGGAAGGGATTGTAAAAATCAAAGAACGTAGTAAAAAAACAAAAAGTTTATTAATAGGGCGAGGTGGAAAGAACCTAAAATTGATTAACAGAGCTGTAAAACGCTTTTTTAATGTCAGTGAGGTCATAGTTGTTTGATCGAACGACGCTAAAAACGTAAGTGTTTTTAAGTGTTAATGAAGTAATTGTTAAGTAAAAATGGCGAATAAATCACGTGGAATGGGAGCAGCAAAGAAACTGCAAAAAAGAAGAGCAACGTTTAAACAGAAAAACAAAACTGCTGCTAAAAAGAAGTTTGATCCATTAGCTGGAGCTTCTCAAGCGAAAGCAATTGTTCTTGAAAAAATTCAAATTGAAGCTAAGCAACCAAACTCTGCTATGCGTAAGTGTGCTAGAGTTCAACTTGTTAAGAATGGTAAACAAGTAACTGCATTTATGCCTGGTGATGGTGCTCAAAAACTTATCAATGAACACGATGAAGTTATTGTAGAGTGTATTGGTGGAAAAATGGGCCGAGCAAAAGGAGATATTCCTGGTGTAAGGTGGCAAGTTTTAAAAGTTAACGATCAAAGTCTAAATGCCTTATTGAAAGGTAAATTAGAGAAAGCAAGAAGGTAAATATTAAAATGAGTGAAATTAAATTTTTCAATCGGTGGACAGCGGAAGGAGTTACAGTAAATGATGTTGGTTTACGTAATTACATTACTCTTGATCCTAGAATTATGCCTAAGACTGGTGCAAGGTATGCTGGAAACAGATTTCATAAATCAAATACTTTTATTGTTGAAAGGTTAGCAGCAAAGTTGTTAACTGCAGGACATAAAGGTAAAAAACATTTTATGAGTTCTGGCCACAATACAGGTAAGAAAGATAAAGCTTTAACTATTGTTGAGAAGGCTTTGGCAAAGTGTGAATCACAACTTAAAGTAAATCCTTTACAAATCTTGGTTAAGGCAATTGAAAACGCTGCTCCAAGAGAAGAAGTTATTGCTATTGAGTATGGTGGAGCAAGATATCCAAAAGCAGTAGACGTAGCTCCTCAAAGAAGGATTGATGTTGCTTTAAGATACATGGTTCAAGGAGCTTATGTTAAATCTTTTAACAAGAAGAAGAAAATTGAAGATTCTCTTGCTGAAGAAATCATTGCTGCTTACAAATTAAGCCAAGCAAGTAACGCAATTGCTAAAAAGCGTGATTTAGAAAGACAAGCAGCTTCAAGTAAGTAAAGTTCTTTTTTATTATCTTTTTTTCTAAACTTTTTTAAAGACTTTTTTAATTTTTTAATCAAACCCTTCTTTTCCAATTAATAATAGAACTTTTCTAATTTCATTTATTACTTTTTGTTGACTCTTCTTGTCAGACATTCTTACAAATTTTAGCAATAAAGCAGTTAATTCTTCTTTTGATAAAACTTTTAATTTGTGTCCATCTGTTATGAAATAAAATCGAAAGTTTTTGTACTTTAATTCCTTAATAACAATTCCTGCCACGTTTGTTAGAAGTTTTCCTTTGTGTGGATTGTCTTCAAGTGTATAAAGCAAATCAATAATTTTATTTGCTTCTATTTTGGAGAACTTTTTCTTTATTTCTAAAGCAAGACTTTTAATTATTTTGACCTTGGCCATCTTATTCATTAATAATTATTCTTGCTTCATCAAGAGAGATACAATTCTCATCAGACATTAAGAATTCTCTTAATTGTTCTTTCACAGCCATTTTATACATTCTTTTGATTATGTCTTCATAAGTATCTTCTTTAGTGCCAAAGGTACCAATTAAATTCTTAGTTTCATTACTAATTTGGATTGTTGTAGCCATTATACTAGCTATAGTCGCCATAGTATATAAATTTTCTGATGAAAACTTCTTTTTTTTCTAAACTTTTTTAAAGAATCCTTTAGATTCTCTATTTATGATCATTTTAGGAGTAGAATCAACTGCACATACATTTGGAGTGGGAATAGTTAATGATAAAGGAGAAGTATTGGCTAATTCTTATGATAGTTATACTTCTCAAGACGGAATGATTCTGGATGAAGTTGCTGAACACCATAACGAAGTTGCTGATGATGTGCTAAAAAAGGCGTTTAAAGAGGCAGATCTGTCTTGGGAACAAGTTGATCTTATTGCATACTCTGCTGGTCCAGGCTTAGATCCAGTACTTTGGGCGGGTTATCACATTGCTAAGAAATGGGGAGAAGAGAATGACAAGAAGTTAGTTGGTGTAAATCATTGTTGTGCTCATTTATCTATTGGTAAAGTGTTTAACAAATTAAAAGACCCTTGTTATTTGTACGTTTCTGGTGTGAACACGCAAGTTATTGTTCAAGAAGGTGGAAAGTATAGGGTAATGGGAGAAACTCTTGATATAGGCCTAGGAAACATGCTAGATAAGTTTGGTAGGATTATTGGACTTGGCTTTCCTGCAGGGCCAAAGATTGAAGAATTGGCAAAGAAGGGCAAATATGTTGAACTTCCTTACACTGTTAAGGGTATGGACACTTCATTTTCAGGAATTCTTACAAAATGTCAACAGTTGTGGGACTCAAAACCAACTTGGAGAAAAATCTTGAAGCTTCAAGGTAAAACTTCTGAAGTGCCTTATACCACAGATGAAAATCACGAAAAGATTTTGGAACAAATGGATAGAAGGCTTGATGAACCAATAACTAAAGAAGACCTTTGTTTTTCAATGCAGGAAACATGTTTTGCAATGATGGCTGAAGTTACAGAACGAGCAATGGCCCATAATGATAAAACAGAATTATTGTTAGTTGGTGGGGTTGGTGCAAATAAACGATTTTGTGAAATGATGGACATTATGTGTAAAGAAAGAGGCGCTAAATTCTATAAAGTTCCGATGTCTCTTGCAGGCGATCAAGGAGCAATGATTGCTTGGGAAGGTTTCTTAAGAAAAGATGAAAGTGGCGATATTGAGTGTAATCCTCACTGGCGAACTGATGAAGTTTGATTCTGTTTTTTTCTATTCGGTCATTTAGAGACCAAAGATTTTTAAACCAATTGACGATCTAACCATTTATGAGTGATAACTTTAGTAATGGGCGCCAAGTTAAGGTATATAATGGTGATCAAATAAGTCGTAAACCTTTTCAAGAGGGTGTAGAATTACTATTGGCAAATCTAAGAGAGCGGGCTTATCAAGCAAATGGTGCTAAAGAAGTCATAGATCTTGTCCTTGATTCTTTGCAAGAACGTGGATATCGTGTTCCTAGAATCTGGGCTAAAGAACGTAAGAGCTATAGGCTTATTGCAGCTAATGATTTTCCAGAAGCTTTAATTAAAAGTGAACCTCGATTTGGGGCTAACAGTCCATTATTAGAAGAAATTCTTCAAGAAAGAGACATTTGTAACTTTGTTGATGTTTCTGATCATCAGTCTTTATTTACTGGCACTATTGATCCCCTTGATTATGTTTTAAAGAGATTCCCTTCTGCTGTTGCCATGGTTGCAGTGCCTTACAAACGTAATTCTGATTTTCTGATACCTTCAGATGTTCAAGGTTTAATGGTCTTAAATTATGATTCTCAAAAACCTGGAGCCATAGAAGTCACCAAAGAAAGTGGCATTATGACTTTGAGTAGCGACGAATTGAAATTTTTGAATGGAGCAGTTTCTATTGTGGCAGATAAAGTTGTTCAAGTATTGGAACGAAACCGTGAATCTGATACAGGGTTATATAATCGAGGCAAATACCGGTCAGACCTTGATCGGTTTGTTGGTGACTTTTATCACAATCAAAGAGATATAGGTTTACTTTTAATGGATTTCGATCATTTTAAATCATGCAATGATGAGTATGGGCATCATGTTGGCGATGAAGCAATAAATGGATTTGCTTCAGTTTTAAAGGCTCTTGAATCTCGAGAACTTAGGCCTTATCATCAAGGTGGGGACGAGTTTGGGATTATAACTTTTGGAGATGATCAAAAAGTGATAGGGCTTGCCAAAACTTTATTGCATTCTATGCCTGTTTTAGAAGGTATGCCTAAAGGCGCCGACCCTTTAACTCTAAGTATAGGTATGAAGATGATGGCTCCTGGAATTAAAAATGGAGAAGAATGGTACAAAGAAGCGGATGATGCGCTTTATAGGGCTAAAGACCAAGGGAGAAATCAATTTGCTGTTTAGTGAGGTTAGGCAACCGATATCTTTATAAACCACTATATTCTATTATATTATATAAATTATCGTCGATAAAAGGGTGTGGGTAACGCTTATTTTTAATATCTAAAATGACTGAAGAAAATCAACCGAAAACAGAACAAAGTTCAGAACCAAGTTCAGAACCAAATGCAGAGCCTAAATCAGAATATGGTGCATCACAAATTCAAGTTCTTGAAGGTCTAGAAGCTGTTAGAAAACGGCCTGGCATGTATATTGGAGATACTGGCGTTCGTGGATTACATCATTTAGTTTATGAGATTGTAGACAATTCTATTGATGAAGCTCTTGCTGGGCATTGTTCAAAAATCATTGTAAATATTCATCCTGATAATTCTGTAACTGTAATTGATAATGGAAGAGGTATTCCAGTTGCAATGCATCCTCAATTAAAGATGCCTGCGGTTCAAGTAGCTTTAACAAAACTTCACGCTGGCGGAAAGTTTGACAAGTCTAGTTACAAAGTTTCTGGTGGATTACATGGTGTTGGTTTATCTGTTGTAAACGCTCTTTCTGAAGAGTTAGAAGTTTTTGTTAAGCGTGATGGACAAATACATTATCAAAAATATCATTCTGGAGTTCCTGAAGGAGAATTGGTTGTTAAGGGTGATACTTCTGAAATTGGAACAACTATTCGATTTAAACCGTCTGCAAAAATATTTCCAGAGAACGTTTACCATTATGATGTGCTTGCTAAAAGATTAAGGGAGTTAGCTTTCTTAAACAAAGGAATTGAAATTAATCTTACTGATGAAAGAGAGGAAGATAAGAAAGACTCTTTCAAATATGCTGGTGGGATTAAGGAATTTGTAGAATTTGTTGATCATAATAAGAATCCAATTCATGAAACAATTTACATTGAAAAAGAAAAGAATGATGTGGTGGTAGAAGTTTCTTTAAGATATAATTCTGGTTATCAAGAAAATGTGTTTGCTTTCGTTAATAACATTAACACAATTGAAGGCGGAACTCATTTAGCTGGTTTTAAAACTGCATTAGTTAGGGTTCTGAACAATTTTATTAAGACTGTTAATATTAAAGCTGATGTTCGGTTAAGTGGTGATGATATTAAAGAAGGATTAACTGCAGTTATTTCTGTTAAAGTTCAAGAACCACAATTTGAAGGTCAAACAAAAACCAAATTGGGAAATAGTGAAGTTTATGGTATCGTTTCTTCAATTGTTGGAGATGAACTTAATACTTATTTTGGCGAACATCCACAAGTTGTCAAGATGATCGTTGGTAAGAGTTTAGATGCCGCTAGAGCAAGAGAAGCTGCTCGTAAGGCTAGGGAACTAACTCGAAGAAAAAATGCCTTAGAAGGCGCAGGATTGCCTGGAAAATTAGCAGATTGTTCAAATAAAGATCCTAAGAAATGTGAAATGTATCTTGTTGAGGGAGATTCAGCTGGTGGTTCGGCTAAACAAGGTAGGAATAGAGCATTTCAAGCAATTTTGCCATTACGTGGTAAAATCCTAAATGTTGAGAAAGCAAGATTACATAAGATTATGGAGAATAGAGAAATAATTACTATGATTACTGCTCTTGGTACTGGTATTGGAGAAGAGTTCAACATAGAGAAACTAAGGTATGATAGGGTAATTGTTATGACTGACGCAGATGTTGACGGTTCTCATATTATGACTTTACTATTAACTTTCTTTTATCGTTACATGAAGCCTCTAGTTGAGCAAGGCCACATTTATGTTGCTATGCCTCCTTTGTATAAGGTTCAAAAAGGAAAGCAAGCGGCTTATGCATATTCAGACAATGAGAAGGAGAAATTAGTGGCAGAAATGGGTGAAAGCTCTTCAATTCAACGTTATAAAGGACTTGGAGAAATGAATCCCAAACAATTATGGGACACTACAATGGATCCTTCAGTGAGAACACTTAAACAGATTACTGTTGAAGATGCAGTTGCTGCAGATCAGATGTTTACTGTACTAATGGGAGATGAAGTTGAGCCCAGAAGAGAGTTTATTCAAAAGTTTGCTAAAGAAGTAGTAAATTTAGATATTTAGATTTTGGTCGTTTTTGACTGATTTTATTGGAAAGTTTTTTATATTGTAATTAGATATTATATAAATATAATAATTATTTGAGGGGGAAATAAAAATGGCAGGATTTGATAAAAGTTTGGACAAAGAATTATTTGCAGAGTCAGTTGATTTTGAAAAGACTAGAGTTACTGTGGCAGTTTTTTCATATAATGAAGGAACACCTAAATTACAGGTTACTCGGCAAAATAAAAACGCTGAAGGCGAATACTCTTTTACTAAGTTAGGAAGATTAACTAAAGAAGAAGTTGTAGCTATCATACCAATGATGGAAAAAGCTAAAGACAAATTATAATTTTTTAATTTATTATTTTTGATTTAATTTTATTAGTCTTATTTAGAATTTAGTTTCTAGGGTGTTCTTGTCCTACATCTTTTCTATTTTTCAAATGTTGGATATGATCTTCCTTTTCTGCTTTAAGATCTAACTTTTTACTACGGTGCATTTCAATAATGTTTCCAACATGTTCTCCACCTAAGAAATGTGGCAGAACGACATAATCTGCACCATGATTATACAAACTTAGGGCATCATCAATTTCATTAGCAGTTACAAATATCTTTGCCTTTTTGTTTACGGCTCTAACTTTTCTAATTAAGTGAAAATTTTCTTGTATTTCTGGAACTGTAGAAATCAACATTGTAATGTTCTTT
>Ga0233431_1005380_pt1 | contig 12510 bp, 7 predicted proteins | sample SI_118_April2016_FD_179867 | JGI IMG/M metagenome (GOLD analysis project Ga0233431, IMG submission 179867) | Seawater microbial communities from Saanich Inlet, British Columbia, Canada - SI_118_April2016_200_MG | ecosystem: Environmental > Aquatic > Marine > Inlet | place: Canada: British...
TCCGCATCTATTCACAGTTATAGGATTTGTTTAAATATACTGTTGTATATGCATTATATTGCATTGTAATTCGACAAATATTTACTGGACAGTCCTATACAATGTGATGTTTAATAACAACATTATTAATACGATATATACGTACGTGTCATATGACACATTTATAAATGTACGTAAGTCATATATAGAGTTTTATGAATGTAGTTTTAATAATGTCGATAACACCATTAAATTGTTTATAAACAACAGTTATACGTTATATTATTATGACAAACAAATAGGGCAATATGTATCTAAATTAAAAGACATAAATTTAATAGACACATTATATTTGTGCTTTAATGTAACAAATATAAATATTAAAATACCGTTAAATTTGATTTATTTAAATATTAAATCAAACACATGTCCCATATACAATATTATAAACAACCACACCATAACACATTTAACGTTCGGAAACTATTTTAACCAATCAATCGATGCATTACGAAACAACCACACAATAACTCATTTAACATTCGGAAAATATTTTAACCAATCAATCGATGCATTACGACACAACCACACAATAACACATTTAACAATTGGGTATGAGTATAATCAACCAATTGGTGCATTTCGAAATAATACTACAATAACTCATTGGACATGTGGTTTTGGGTTTAACCAACCAATCGATGCATTACGAAACAATTGTACAATAACACATTTGACATTTGGTAATGATTTCAACCAACCGATTGATGCGCTATTAAATAATACTACAATAACACATTTGACATTTGGTAATAATTTTAACAAACCAATCGATACATTAATAAATAACAATACAATAACTCATTTAACATTTGACTACGAATTTAACCAACCAATCGATACATTAATAAATAACAATACAATAACTCATTTAACATTTGACTACGAATTTAACCAACCAATCGATGCATTAATAAATAACAATACAATAACTCATTTAACATTTGACTACGAATTTAACCAACCAATCGATGCATTAATAAATAACAATACAATAACTCATTTAACATTTGACTACGAATTTAACCAACCAATCGATGCATTAATAAATAACAATACAATAACTCATTTACAACTTCCTAAAAAATACGAACACATTTCAACATATATTGACAGTATAGCAACGTACATATAAAATATAAATATACAGTTAGTATATTAACAATATACTTATTATTAATTGTGCAACAAAATGCTAAATAACGACAATAATATTAGTTCCCGATTTGCAATATAAATATATAGACCACTATACATTTATATACAATGACATCCATAATCAATTACTTTTCTTCATGGTTATCAACACAAAATGTCCGAACTAATGAAAATAATGAATATGCAACAAATGGTATAAAAACCGAATTAAAACTATTAGATGATAATATACGGTTACCGCAGAATACCGATAATTATATGACTGTCAGTGGATTAATTAAACTATTATATGACAATAATATTGATGCTAAAGGTATTATTGATAATCATCGCAAACAAAGTAAAATAATAAATAAAAAATATAACATTGTTAATGATACTAATGATACTATTAATAACACTATTAATAACACTATTAATAACACTATTAATAACACTAATGATAACACTAATGATAACACTAATGATAACACTAATGATAACACTACAAATACTATTATAAAATTTAACAATACTGAGTTTACACACATAACCGACGATAATAATATAATATGGTTTATAGGTAATGAAATTACTAAATTTTTAGGATATAAAAAAGATACACGTAGCGTATTATATAACACACATATAAACAAAAAATATGTATGCAAATTATCAAAATTCAACCCCCCTATATTAGGGGGGTTGAAAAAAAGTAAAAAGACGAACAATTTAAAGAACGTAATATGCATAAATGAATTTGGACTTTATCAATTACTGTCAAAATCAGAGTTAAAAAATCCAACTATTACTAAATTTCAAAACTGGCTGTATGAAGAAGCATTACCATCCATACGCAAAACAGGTAATTACATATCAAATATAGAAACCATTAACGAAAAACCAAAAAAGCAATTGCACCACTTTAAGAACCATTCAAACGATATTATAGATGCGTTAAAGAACATTAATACTGCAAATATATATCAAAATAAAACGGATATCAAAACAGCACAAGAGCTGTTTAACAAGCATTCGTTTAGACTCAATAACGACGATAAACACAATCACATATTGTACTTTTATTTAACATCGTATACTTATTATATCGATAATAAAGTATGTTTGACATGTAAAATAGGATATACAAGTGGTGATAAATTAGATAAGCGAACAGAAGGACTAATAAATGAATATAATTGTAAATTCTTTCTCATTGATTATAAGGTAATCGATAATATACAGTGTGAACAACGATTTCATGATTACTTAAAAGAAAAGTATACAGAATCGACAATTGATGATATTGATAAAAGAGAATTATATGTATTCACAACTGAGCTATTAAATGAGTTTTATAAGTTCCCTAACTTTGTGTGTAGTAGTCATTTGGAAGTTGAGCAAATAAAACTAAAACAGCAACAAGAAACAACCAAACAGCAACAAGAAACAACAAAACAGCAACAAGAAACAACAAAACATATGGAGTTACAGCTCCGTATGAAAGAGATCGAGTTACAAATAATGCAATTTAAAAAGCAAGATGTGAACCAAATTAAAAAACATATGTACACCGAACTAACAAATAAACAAACATACATATATAAACTGTATTTAGATGAACGTACTGAATACTCCAAAACACACATGCACATATACATGTTATATGACGATTTTAAAATATGGTTTTCAAATAATGATCCTAATTGCAAATTGCCATCAAACAAAGCATTTGCAAAAGGAATTGGACAATACACAAATGTTGAAAAAGTATATGTTAAGTATTATAATTCATCAGCTGGTGTAAAAAATATGAAAATAAAAATATAATTGGCAACTGTTTTAATTGAGATATTGTCACTATACATAACAACAATACAATAACTCTTTCAAAAATTGATCAATAATAACAATATATACACATACATTGTTATTATATATGCACGTACAATGTTCAATAACAATATCATTAATACAATATATAAGTATGTGCCGTATAACACATTTACAAATGTACGAAAGTCATATATAGAGTTTTATGAATGTAGTTTTAATAATGTTGATAATACCATTAAATTGTTTGAAAAAAACAATTATACGTTATATTATTATGACATACAAATAGGGCATTTAGTATCTAAATTAAAAGATAAAAATTTAATAGATACACAATATTTGTGCTTCGATGTAGAAAATAAAAATATTAAAATACCGTTTAATTTGATTTATTTAAATGTCAAGTCGGACACATGTTTAATACATAATATTATAAACAATTGCACAATAACACATTTAACGATTGGCTGGGATATTAACCAACCAATCGATGCATTAATCAATAACAATACAATAACACATTTGACATTTGATTATTGTTTCAACCAACCAATTGATGCATTACGAAACAATCACACAATTACCTATTTAACATTTGGTAGCATATTCAACCAACCAATTGATGCATTACGAAACAATCACACAATTACCTATTTAACATTTGGTGATGATTTTAACCAACCAATTGATGCATTATCAAATAATAATACAATAACACATTTAACATTTGGTAATGATTTCAACCAATCAATTGATGAATTGTCAAATAATAATGCAATAACACATTTAACATTTAATCACAATTTCAACCAGTCAATAAATGCATTATCACAAAATTATACAATAACCCATTTAACATTTGGTGATGATTTTAACCAACCAATTGATGCATTATCAAATAATAATACAATAACACATTTGACATTTGGATGGTGCTTTAACCAACCAATTGATGCATTACAACACAATAATACAACAACCCATTTGACATTCGGGTACGACTTTAACCAACTAATCGATGCGTTACGAAAAAATCATACAATAACCCATTTGACATTTGGTTGGAAATATAACCAACCAATTGATGTATTTAGAAATAACAATACAATAACCCATTTGAAATTTGGATGGACTATCCACTAAATGCATTATTGAACAATACAACAATTCATGAACTAATATTACCCAAAAAATACAAACGTCGTCATGTCAGTTTATTATACAACATGTACAATTGTGTTAAAAATTGATCAATAATAACAATATATACACATACATTGTTATTATATATAAATTACAATGTTCAACAACAACATTATTAATACGATATACACGTACGTGTCGTATAACACATTTACAAATGTACGAAAGTCATATATAGAGTTTTATGAATGTAGTTTTAATGATGTCGATAACACCATTAAATTATTTGAAAAAAACAATTATTCGTTATATTATCACGACACACAAATAGGGCATTCGGCATCTAAGCCGGTGGGTGTGAATTTAATAGATACATTATATTTGTACTATGATGTAGAAAATAAAAATATTAAAATACCGTTTAATTTAATTTATTTACAAGTAGAATCAAACATATGTTTAATACATAATATTATAAATAATTCCACAATAACACATTTAGCACTTGGCTGTGATTTTAACCAATCAATTGATGCATTAATCAATAACAATACAATAACACATTTAACATTAGGTTACGATTTTAACCAGTCAATAAATGCATTGTCAAATAATCATACAATAACACATTTAACATTCAATGGTCGGTTTAATCAACCAATTGACGCATTACGAAACAATAATACAATAACACATTTAACATTTAGTTTTGATTACAACCAGTCAATAAATGCATTATCAAATAATCATACAATAACACATTTAACATTAGGTTACGATTTTAACCAGTCAATAAATGCATTGTCAAATAATCATACAATAACACATTTAACATTCAATGGTCGGTTTAATCAACCAATTGACGCATTACGAAACAATAATACAATAACACATTTAACATTTAGTTTTAATTACAACCAGTCAATAAATGCATTATCAAATAATCATACAATAACCCATTTGACATTTAGTTACGATTTTAACCAACCAATTGACACATTACGAAACAATCACACAATAACACATTTGACATTTGGTTGCAATTTTAACCAATCAATTGATGCATTAATCAATAACAATACAATAACACATTTGTCATTTAATTACGATTTCAACCAACCAATTGATGCATTACAAAACAATCACACAATAACACATTTGGCATTTGGGAACAATTTTAACCAGTCGATTAATGCATTAATAAACAATAGCACAATAACACATTTAAAAATTTTCAAAAAATACAAATGCAATGCATTAAATCGTAATTGTAAAATAAAGTACATGTAAAATATAAATACATGTCATTATGCAACATGTACAATTGTGTTAAAAATTGATCAATAATAACAATACACATACATTGTAATTATATATGCAATTACAATGTTTAATGACAACATTATTAATACGATATACACGTACGTGTCGTATAACACATTTACAAATGTACGAAAGTCATATATAGAGTTTTACAAATGTAGTTTTAATGATGTCGATAATACCATTAAATTATTTGAAAAAAACAAGTATACGTTATATTATTACAACACACAAATAGGGCAATCTGTATCTAAATTAAAAAACATAAATTTGATAGATACACAATATTTGTACGTAGATGTAGAAAATAAAAATATTAAAATACCATTTAATTTAATTTATTTAACGCTTGGTGGTGATTTCAACCAGCCAATTGATGCATTAAGTAATAACAATACAATAACACATTTGACATTTGGTGACAACTTTAGCCATCCGATCGATGCATTAATTAATAATAATACAATAACACATTTAACATTCGGTTACAATTTTAACCAGTCAATAAATGCATTATCAAATAATCATACAATAACACATTTAACATTCGACGGTTGGTTTAATCAACCAACTGAAGCATTACAAAACAATAATACAATAACACATTTGACATTCGGTTACAATTTCAACCAGTCAATAAATGCATTATCAAATAATCATACAATAACACATTTAACATTTGGCTGGGATTTTAACAAACCAATCGATGCATTGCGTAACAATTGTACAATAACACATTTGACATTTGGTGTACATTTTAATCAACCAATTGATGCACTATTAAACAATACGATAACACATTTAACATTCGATAGCCGGTTCAACCAACCAATTAATGCATTATTAAACAATCATACAATAACACATTTAACATTTAGCTGTGATTTTAACCAACCAATTGACGCATTGCAAAACAATAATACAATAACACATTTAACATTTGGTCACTATTTTAACCAACCAATTAACACATTATCAACAAATAATACAATGACACATTTGACATTTGGTGCTAATTTTAACCAGTCAATAAATGCATTATCAAATAATCATACAATAACACATTTAACATTCAACGGTCAGTTTAATCAACCAATTGATGCATTACGAAACAATAATACAATAACACATTTAACATTTGGTGTATATTTTAACCAACCAATTATTGCACTAAAAAATAACAATACAATAACACATTTAACATTTGGTTTTAATTTTAACCAGTCGATTGATGCATTACATAACAATAATACAATAACGCATTTAACATTTGGTTATTATTTCAACCAATCAATTGACGCATTACATAACAATACGACAATAACACATTTAACATTTAGCTGTAATTTTAACCAATCAATTGATGCATTACGAAATAATCATACAATATCATATTTAACACTTGGTTACAGTTTCGAACAGTCAATAAATGCATTATCAAATAATCATACAATAACCCACTTGACATTTAATGGTCGATTTAACCAGTCAATTGATGCATTACGAAACAATAATACAATAACACATTTGACGTTTGGTAGTATTTTTAACCAACCAATCGATGCATTAATAAATAACAATACAATAACACATTTAACATTTGGCGGTGGTTTTAACCAACCAATAGATGCATTGCGAAACAATAATACATTAACACATTTAATATTTGGTGCTGATTTTAACCAACCAATTGAAGCATTACAAAACAATAATACAATAACATATTTAACATTTGGTTGTGATTTTGACCAACCAGTCGATGTATTATCAAACAATAATACAATAACAAATTTAACATTTATTGACAAAGATACATACCGATCATTTCATTACTAAATAATAATACAATCACTCTTTAAAAAATCCCTAAAAAATACAAACATTATATAACAAATATTATCATGCAACATATACAATTGCATTAAAAATTGATCAATAATAACAATATATACACATACATTGTTATTATATATGAAATTACAATGTTCAACAACAACATTATTAATACGATATATACGTACGTGTCATATAACACATTTACAAATGTACGAAAGTCATATATAGAGTTTTATGAATGTAGTTTTAATGATGTCGATAATACTATTAAATTATTTGAAGACAACAATTATACGTTATATTATTACAACACACAAATAGGACAATTTGCATCTACATTAAAAGACATAAATTTAATGGATATACTATATTTGTGCGTTGGTATGAAAAATAAAAATATTAAAATACCGTTTAATTTAATTTATTTAAATGTCGAGTCTAACACATGTCCAGTATACAATATTATAAATAATTGCACAATAACACACTTAACATTTGGCTGGAAATTTAACAAATCAATCGATGTATTACGAAATAATAATACAATAACACATTTAACATTTGGTGATGATTTCAATCAATCAATCGATGCATTACGAAATAATAATACAATAACACATTTAACATTTGATTATTATTTTAACCAACCAATTGACGCATTATCAAATAATCATACAATAACCCATTTGGCATTTGGATGTAATTTTAATCAACTAATAGATGCTCTACTGAACAACCACACAATAACACATTTGACATTAGGTTACACTTTTAATCAGTCAATAAATGCATTATCAAATAATCATACAATAACACATTTAACATTAGGTTACAATTTTGATCGGTCAATAAATGTATTATCAAATAATCATACAATAACACATTTAACATTCGACGGTCGGTTTAATCAACGAATCGATGCATTACAAAACAATAATACAATAACACATTTAACATTTGGTTACAATTTTAACCAATCAATTGACGCATTACAAAACAATAATACAATAACACATTTAACATTTAACGATCGATTTAACCAACCAATTGACGCATTACAAAACAATAATACAATAACGCATTTAACATTTAGTTTTTATTTTAACCAATCAATTAATACATTGCGAAACAATAATACAATAACGCATTTAACATTTGGTGCTGATTTTAACCAGTCAATTGACGCATTACAAAACAATAATACAATAACGCATTTAACATTTGGTGCTGATTTCAACCAACCAATTGGCGCATTACAAAACAATAATACAATAACGCATTTAACATTTGATTATAATTTCAACCAGTCAATTGACGCATTACAAAACAATAATACAATAACGCATTTAACAATTCCTAAAAAATACAAACGATATGCATTGCATATCGATTGCAAAATAAAGTACATATAAAATATCAACAAATATTATTATGCAACATGTATATGCGTGTATTAAAATTGATTAATAAATAACAATACAATAACTCATTTAAAAATTTATAAAAAATATAAACACCATACAACATATATTAACCATATAACAATGCTAAATAACGACAATAATATTATTTCGCCGATTTGCAATATAAATATATAGACCACTATACATTTATATACAATGACATCTATAATCAAATACTTTTCTTCATGGTTATCAACACAAAATGTTCGAACCAATGACAATAATGAATATGCTACAAATGGTATAAAAACTGAATTAAAACTATTAGATGATAATATACGGTTACCGCAAAATGTCGACAAATATATGACTGTCGATGGGTTAATTAAACTACTACATGACAATAATATTGATGCTAACGGTATTATTGATAATCATCACTGAGTTTACACACATAACCGACGATAATAATATAATATGGTTTATAGGTAATGAAATTACTAAATTTTTAGGATATAAAAAAGACACACGTAGCGTATTATATAACACACATATAAACAAAAAATATGTATGTAAATTATCAAAATTCAGCCCCCCTATATTAGGGGGGCTGAAAAAAAGTATAAAACCTAACAACTTAAATAAAACAATATGTATAAATGAATTTGGACTTTATCAATTACTGTCAAAATCAGAGTTAAAAAATCCAACTATTACTAAATTTCAAAACTGGCTGTATGAAGAAGCATTACCATCCATACGCAAAACAGGTAATTACATATCAAATATAGAAACCATTAACAAAAAACCAAAAAAGCAATTGCAACACGTTAAGAACCATTCAAACGATGTTATAGATGCGTTAAAGAACATTAATACTGCAAATATATACCAAAATAAAACGGATATCAAAACAGCACAAGAGCTATTTAACAAGCATTCGTTTAGACTCAATAACGACGATAAACACAATCACATATTGTACTTTTATTTAACATCGTATACTTATTATATCGATAATAAAGTATGTTTGACATGTAAAATAGGATATACAAGTGGTGATAAATTAGATAAGCGAACAGAAGGACTAATAAATGAATATAATTGTAAATTCTTTCTCATTGATTATAAGGTAATCGATAATATACAGTGTGAACAACGATTTCATGATTACTTAAAAGAAAAGTATACAGAATCGACAATTGATGATATTGATAAAAGAGAATTATATGTATTCACAACTGAGCTATTAAATGAGTTTTATAAGTTCCCTAACTTTGTGTGTAGTAGTCATTTGGAAGTTGAGCAAATAAAACTAAAACAGCAACAAGAAACAACCAAACAGCAACAAGAAACAACAAAACAGCAACAAGAAACAACAAAACATATGGAGTTACAGCTCCGTATGAAAGAGATCGAGTTACAAATAATGCAATTTAAAAAGCAAGATGTGAACCAAATTAAAAAACATATGTACACCGAACTAACAAATAAACAAACATACATATATAAACTGTATTTAGATGAACGTACTGAATACTCCAAAACACACATGCACATATACATGTTATATGACGATTTTAAAATATGGTTTTCAAATAATGATCCTAATTGCAAATTGCCATCAAACAAAGCATTTGCAAAAGGAATTGGACAATACACAAATGTTGAAAAAGTATATGTTAAGTATTATAATTCATCAGCTGGTGTAAAAAATATGAAAATAAAAATATAATTGGCAACTGTTTTAATTGAGATATTGTCACTATACATAACAACAATACAATAACTCTTTCAAAAATTGATCAATAATAACAATATATACACATACATTGTTATTATATATGCACGTACAATGTTCAATAACAATATCATTAATACAATATATAAGTATGTGCCGTATAACACATTTACAAATGTACGAAAGTCATATATAGAGTTTTATGAATGTAGTTTTAATAATGTTGATAATACCATTAAATTGTTTGAAAAAAACAATTATACGTTATATTATTATGACATACAAATAGGGCATTTAGTATCTAAATTAAAAGATAAAAATTTAATAGATACACAATATTTGTGCTTCGATGTAGAAAATAAAAATATTAAAATACCGTTTAATTTGATTTATTTAAATGTCAAGTCGGACACATGTTTAATACATAATATTATAAACAATTGCACAATAACACATTTAACGATTGGCTGGGATATTAACCAACCAATCGATGCATTAATCAATAACAATACAATAACACATTTGACATTTGATTATTGTTTCAACCAACCAATTGATGCATTACGAAACAATCACACAATTACCTATTTAACATTTGGTAGCATATTCAACCAACCAATTGATGCATTACGAAACAATCACACAATTACCTATTTAACATTTGGTGATGATTTTAACCAACCAATTGATGCATTATCAAATAATAATACAATAACACATTTAACATTTGGTAATGATTTCAACCAATCAATTGATGAATTGTCAAATAATAATGCAATAACACATTTAACATTTAATCACAATTTCAACCAGTCAATAAATGCATTATCACAAAATTATACAATAACCCATTTAACATTTGGTGATGATTTTAACCAACCAATTGATGCATTATCAAATAATAATACAATAACACATTTGACATTTGGATGGTGCTTTAACCAACCAATTGATGCATTACAACACAATAATACAACAACCCATTTGACATTCGGGTACGACTTTAACCAACTAATCGATGCGTTACGAAAAAATCATACAATAACCCATTTGACATTTGGTTGGAAATATAACCAACCAATTGATGTATTTAGAAATAACAATACAATAACCCATTTGAAATTTGGATGGACTATCCACTAAATGCATTATTGAACAATACAACAATTCATGAACTAATATTACCCAAAAAATACAAACGTCGTCATGTCAGTTTATTATACAACATGTACAATTGTGTTAAAAATTGATCAATAATAACAATATATACACATACATTGTTATTATATATAAATTACAATGTTCAACAACAACATTATTAATACGATATACACGTACGTGTCGTATAACACATTTACAAATGTACGAAAGTCATATATAGAGTTTTATGAATGTAGTTTTAATGATGTCGATAACACCATTAAATTATTTGAAAAAAACAATTATTCGTTATATTATCACGACACACAAATAGGGCATTCGGCATCTAAGCCGGTGGGTGTGAATTTAATAGATACATTATATTTGTACTATGATGTAGAAAATAAAAATATTAAAATACCGTTTAATTTAATTTATTTACAAGTAGAATCAAACATATGTTTAATACATAATATTATAAATAATTCCACAATAACACATTTAGCACTTGGCTGTGATTTTAACCAATCAATTGATGCATTAATCAATAACAATACAATAACACATTTAACATTAGGTTACGATTTTAACCAGTCAATAAATGCATTGTCAAATAATCATACAATAACACATTTAACATTCAATGGTCGGTTTAATCAACCAATTGACGCATTACGAAACAATAATACAATAACACATTTAACATTTAGTTTTGATTACAACCAGTCAATAAATGCATTATCAAATAATCATACAATAACACATTTAACATTAGGTTACGATTTTAACCAGTCAATAAATGCATTGTCAAATAATCATACAATAACACATTTAACATTCAATGGTCGGTTTAATCAACCAATTGACGCATTACGAAACAATAATACAATAACACATTTAACATTTAGTTTT
>Ga0233431_1005383_pt1 | contig 12507 bp, 12 predicted proteins | sample SI_118_April2016_FD_179867 | JGI IMG/M metagenome (GOLD analysis project Ga0233431, IMG submission 179867) | Seawater microbial communities from Saanich Inlet, British Columbia, Canada - SI_118_April2016_200_MG | ecosystem: Environmental > Aquatic > Marine > Inlet | place: Canada: British...
TATTATGACACAAAGAGAAAGATTTTTTGCAAGGCTAAACGGAGATAAGGTTGATAGAATTCCAAACTTGTGTATAATTATGGGGTTTGGGGCAAAGCATGTAGGCGCTAGCCTTAGAGATTTTCTTTTAGATTATAATACACTAGTTAAAGCAAACATTAAGACTGCAGATGATTTTAAACTGGATATTCTGCAGGCAATATCTGACCCGTTTAGAGAAGCAGAAGGGTTTGGAGCAAAAGTTGAATATCCAGAAAACGACCAGCCGCATTGTAAGATTAAGCCGTTGCAATCGATTGATGAAGCAGAGCGTTTAATAGTCCCAAAACCACATGAACATAAAAGAATGGTGGACAGGATTAATGCAGTTAAGAAGATGAAAGAAAATTATGGTGATCAGTATCCTGTTATGGGCTGGGTTGAAGGAGCTTTTGCCGAAGCAGCAGACCTTCGAGGTGTAAGCGAGCTGATGATGGATATATTCGACAAACCCAATAAAGTAAGAGATCTTGCTGAAAAATGTCTTGAATCAGGAATACTTTTTGCTAAAGCGCAAGTTGAAGCCGGTGCAGACATCATCGGTGTTGGGGATGCAGTTGTGTCTTTATTAGGACCTGTGATATATGATGATATGGTTTTTGAATATCAAAAAAGACTTTTTGCCGAGATTAAAAAAATGGGTGCTGTTGGAAGACTGCATATATGCGGGGATACATCATCTATAGTAGATAAGCTTGCTTATACGGGAGCAGATATAATAGATCTTGATTGGATGGTCGATTATGAAAAAGCAGCAATAGCGTTTAAAGGAAAAGCAGCACCGTGCGGGAACTTTGATCCGGTCAGCATATTATTAAATGGGAATCCTAAAAGCATTAGAGAAGCTATCAATAACATTGTAAAAGTTGGTGGTGATAAATCTTTTGTTATGGCAGGATGCGAGATTCCCGTTGGAATACCAGACGAGAATCTAATGGCTGTTGCGAAGACTCTAGATGAGATTGCAGATTAATTAATTGACTGCTAAGGAGAAAATATGAAAATTAAAATAAGAACCAATAGAGATACAGGAGAAATTATTGTTAATTATTATAAAGTAAGGGATGCACATAGCTTTAGATATAATTTGCTTAAAAATGTATTAAGCGAAACAAAAGGCAATATTACTTTGATGGTAGACACTAACCAGAGGATTGAAGACAGAACTAAAGAAGAAATAGAAGCTGTGTTAAGAGATAAGAACATAAAATATGTTACATATTTTACGAATTCAAATGATACAAAATTTTTTGGTATTAATATAGAGAAGCTCGGGAAAAAGAAAAAGAATGATTCAGAGTCGGTTTTTTTACTGGATATTGTGAATGAAAATTTGACGCAGGGACTGTTTTCTGATTTCCTATCCAGCTATGACATAGCTATAGGTATAGATAGAAATAAAGACTTTAACCAAATATGCGAAAGCGGGAGATTTGGAATAGGAGAAATGCTTTTTAAAAAAGAATATTTTAATGACAGTATATATGACTCAGTTTTATGTACAACAATTAGAAGCACAATCGACATCAGTGAAAAAGCGAAGGAGACGGCTGAATGAAATGGCTATATAAAGTAATTATTGTGTGTTTGTTTTGCTCGTTATAAGATAGCTTAGAAGAACTTGTAGAGCATGCACACGAGAGAAACGAAAAAGTAATTGCATATGATTGTATGATCAGAAATGCAAACGTCGATTTATATATTACATTTGATAATTATAAAATTGGAGAACTAATAGGAAAGGCAGTAACTGAGGTTGTGCCTTCTGGAAAATATCTTATATTAAATGGGCCTGAAACAGATAATAATGCTTTTATGTTTAACGAAGGATATATGGAAAAAATCCAATAGTTAGTCGACAGCAGAAAAGTTGAAGTTGTTAGCGAAACTTGGATTGAAGCTTAGAGAGATGAAGTTTCTAATAGTTTGTTAGTGGGAGAAATGTTCTTGGCGAGGATATTGGTCCTTGCAGCACTATGAACGATGGAACGAATGAAATTAAATATATCTCTTATGAGCCGATTTATGTTACTGCAGATAATATGAAAGACATTGTTCTAAAAGATGGGTTTTATACTGTAGAACAAAATTATGCGAATGTTCCAAAAGTGAGTGACCTAAATAAAAAAGCTGAAAACAATAATTATTCAAACAGGTAGTAGTTTTAATTTTACCTGTTTTTTTATTTTCGTTTGACAGTGCTCTAAGTGTTCTATATAGTATATAACAGATAGAACGTTAAATAAAAAATTATCACATAAATATTAAGAAGTTAGGGGATATGGAATGATAATAAAGATAGATATGTCAAAGGACACAGCTATATATAAGCAGATTTATGATGAGATAGTAAAAGGTATATTAGTTAGAGATGTTGAAACTAATGAATCGTTACCATCAGTTCGGAATATGGCAGCGAGTCTAAGCGTAAACATGCATACGGTATCGAAAGCATATGCAAAGCTAAAACATGAAGGATTTATTAGTCTTCAAAGAAACAACAGAGCAACAATAAACGATAAAGAAAGCTATGCTTATAGTGAAGAATACGTCATGGCAATAAGCGATGAATTAGAAAAAATAGTAATCGAAGCAAAATGTCGTGGCTTAAAAGAAAAAGACTTAACCGAGATAATTATAAAAAACTATAAAAAGTATTAAGGAGTAAGAATAATGAATATTATGAGCGATATAATGATCTGCTTTGCATTTGTCAGTTTAACAGTCTGCTTTTCTATTTTGCCATTTGTAGGCAGAAAAAACCTGGCCTTTGGCATTTCGATTCCAAAAAGCGAATATAACAATGAAAAGATAAAAAGGATAAGGCGAGAAAGCCTTTATACTTTTCTTGCGATAGGCATAACAGCATTATTAATAACTATTTTTGCATTTAGAACTGTACCTGAAGCAAAGGCGATAGGTCTGTTTACAATAATGGTTTTAGCACAATGCTTCGCATATATGTCAGTCTTTGTTTTAAAAAATAAAAAAGTTAAACAACTCAAAAAAGATCTTGAGTGGGGAAAAGATGCAAAAAACATCACAGTAGCAGATACTAATTTTTTAACCAAAGAAAAAATTGCATGTTCACCAAAATGGTTTTGGATTTACGGTTTGGTTTTAATATTAACAATCTTTCTCGGTCTGTATTTTTATGACATAATCCCGGCTAAAATACCGATGCAGATGAACTTAAACGGTGATTATACAAGGTTTGCTGATAAATCTATGATATCTGTAATGTATCCGGTTTTTACTCAACTGTTTTTAGGAGCACTGTTTATTTTTGTATATTATATGTTTAAAAGGACACCGCTTGTGATAGATGCTGAAAACCCTACAGAAAGCTCAAAGCAAAATGCAGTTTTTAGATATCGATGGTCTGTGTTTTCCTTTTTAGGCGGGCTGATAATGCTGGTCATTTTTATGATGATAATGCTTGGTACAATCGGATTTTTATCTATGGTTTCCATTTTTTATATTTCGATGGCGGGTGTTGTGTTGATTGTTGCAGCGGCGATAGCACTCTCTATAACAACAGGGCAGAGCGGAAGCAGAGTTAAAATAGGAAAGACTAAAGAAGAGAAAACGATAAACAGAGAGGACGATAAATATTGGAAGGCTGGGTTAATATATTTTAATCGTGAAGATCCTGCATTTTTTGTTGAAAAAAGATTTGGGATAGGTACAACGATAAATTTTGCAAGACCAAAGGCAGTAATAATATTCTTATCAGTCATAGCAATCGCAATCATAGCGAGTGTATTATCTTCGATATTCCTTTGATATAGACCAATATAAAAAGATAACCACTCAGAATAATATTATGCTGAGTGGTTTTTTGTTTACTAAATAACAACGCTAATATATAATAAGAGTGTTGAAAATATTGTATTTTGAAGTAATAATATTTTTTTGCGATATAAAAGATGGAGGGTTTAGTCTATGATTACTTTTGATTTTACTTCAAGTAGCTTTGAAAAATGGAAGTATTTAGAGCTTAACAGAAAGACTAGGGGGAAAACTAATATACAAAACCCCGAATTAGGTAAAATTAAAGTTGATTTTGTCTGTGACGATGGAAAAGAATATAGCTGTATATACTATCATAAAACAAAAGAAGAGGTTTATGATAAAATTAAATCGGGAGAATCTATTGACTTAAACTATTCATACGTTAAAGATTTTAATATCACAAGAGCAGTTTCTATTAGCAATAGAAAGCTCAGATGGTTTTCAGCAGGTTTCAGTTTTTGGGATGGGAGCGCAAATTTCGAACATTGCGATTTTGTTAACCCTTTTACTGATTTTAAAGGTGCTAACTTTTGCGGTGAAAACGTAAATTTTTCTAGTGCGAACTTTAAGGATACTTTTATTGATTTCACATGCGCAAATTTCGAATCGGAAGAAGTTGATTTTGTTGGTGTGAAGTTCGGTGATAGAGGATGTGTTTTTTCTAAGGCGAATTTCGGGAATTCAAGAGTAAGCTTTGATGAAGCTCAGTTTAGTAAAGGTGCAAAAGCATTTGATAAAATAACTTTATTAAATGGGATTTTAAGATTTTTTGCAGCAAGCTTTGGCGACGGTTCCCTTATTTTTGATTTTGCAAACCTTGAAGAAAGCAAAGTCTACTTAGATTCATCTATATTCGAAGACGGGCTTATTAGCTTTGAAAATGCAAACGTAGAAAAGGGTATTTTAAGTTTTAAAGAAACAAGATTAAAAAAATCTAACCTATCGCTTTTAAAAGTGGATGCAAAACAGATCTTATTCGATAGTGTTAAGTTTGAAAACTATACAGATCTTAGAATTGGAGATGTGGAAGAATTAATTATAGAAAATTGTATAGTTGAAAAAGCGATTGTTTTCAACAGCATAGATACGAATATCAAAAAAATGTCTTTAGCAGGAACAATAAACCTTGGGCTGATCTATATTGATTGGGATAAAAATAATGTTAAAAAGGCAATAAAAGAATATAGCAATATGCAAGAAGGCAAAAAAGGCAGAATAAAAGAAAAACGAGCTCCAAGAGCCAGCAGAGCAGAGCAGTATAAAATGCTTAAAGAAAACTTTAAATCATTAGGAAACTATGACGACGAAGAAAAAGCATACAGAGAATACATGAAGAACAAAACCCTAGGTTTCCCTGGTTCTATTTTACGAATATTCGGCCCAATCGGCAGCTATGGGACAAAGCCTTTCAGCATACTACTTTTCTCGGCATTAATTGTTGTTGTTTTTGGTTTGGGTTATAATGCGCTTGGGGCGATGCCTGCGCTTAATGCAGTTTTTACTAATCCAATAATCAGCAGTGTTTATTACAGTGCAGTCAGCTTTTTGACGATGGGGATTGGCAGCGCAATTCCACAAAGTCAGGCAGTTGCGGTTTTATCTGTATTTGAAGGATTTATCGGTCTTGTATTAATGATTTACTTCACTATTTCGCTAGTAAGAAAGATTTTTAGATAGGGGATAATTCCTTTAATAATAGAGATAAATAAAATATTAAAGCAATAAAATCCATTTCGAAAATTTATGAAGTGGATTTTTTAAACAAAATAGGGACTTCAGATGAGATTATTTAATGGTAAAGAATTAGAGATACTATGTCCTGCGGGCAACGCAGAAATATTCAGCCGGCTTTTAGAATCTAAAGCCGATGCATTTTATTTTGGCGGTAAAAAGCTTAATATGCGTATGCATAGAAAAAACTTTAATTTTACGAATACCGAGCTTATAAAAGCAGTAAAAATGGCACACTTAGCGGACAAAAAAACTTATATTACAATTAATAATTTAATAGATGAAAATAGCATCAATGAGACGATTGAGTTTTTATCTTTTCTAAGTGATGTTAAACCAGACGGCATTATCATTCAAGATATGGCTGTTTTAGATTTAGCTCAAAAATATGCAAAAAATATAACCTTACATGCTTCGGTTATGGCGAATGTTGCAAGCTTTTATGATGTAAAAAAGATGGAAGAATTGAGCGTTAAAAGAGTTATTGTGTCAAGGGAAGTCCCTTTAGATAAAATTGAAGAGTGGAGCAAAAAGACAAGCATTGAGTTTGAATACTTCGTCCATGGTGATATGTGCGTATGTCACGGCTCTAGATGCTATTATAGCGGCATATTGCTCAATCAGAGCAGTAATCAGGGCAGATGCATGAAACCTTGCAGATGGCAGTATAAAGCTATATACAAGGGCTTTGAATATAGTGCTTATTACCCTTTAGCAGTTAAAGACATGTATATGTATCGGCATTTACCAGAGATGATTAAAAGCGGGATTATGTCCTTTAAAATTGAAGGCAGGATGCGTAGTACAGATTATATTAAAAATATTGTAGATTTATATGCGGGTAGTCTAGATAGATATATCGAAAACCCAAAAAACTATAATAGAGAAATAGGACATGATAAGTTATATGAAGGAAGAATGCGAGATTTTTCGACGGCATATGCGTTTGGAGATTTAGGCGAAGATAATTTTAACGAAAGATATGAAGGAACAGGATATTTTTATAGCACAGGTAAGGTTTTCTCTAAACCCACAAGTGAGATTAAAGTGGACAACATGCGTATTTCTGATGCAAGAAAAGCGTTAAAAGTAAAACACAAAAAGCATAACACTGTAATGCTTGCGGTTAAAGTAGACACAATAGGTGCGGCTAAGGTTTGTATAAAAAACAACGTCGACATTATCTATTTAAGTGCAAATGCATTTAATAAAGAGGGATTTAGTAAAGAAGAGATTATTGATATTTGTGAAGTAAAGGGCAAAAGCAAAATAATATTATGCACTCCTCAAACCTGTTTTGATGATATATTTGATGAGTTTATGGACAAAGTTTGTCATGAAGAGGTTTTAGAAAACATCGATGGATTCTTAGTAACAACATTAGGGGTATTAGATGTTTTGAAAAATAAAAATAAAAATATTTATGGAGATTATATGCTTAATATATTTAACTCACTTGCAGCAAGAAAATATAAAGAGTTTGGATTAAAGCAAGCTTGCTTGTCTAATGAGATTAGTAAAAAGGAGCTTAAAAATTTCCTTGGGAATACTGACAGTTCTTGTGAACTTATCGTTCATGGATCGCCGACAGTGATGCAGTTTGAAAGCGATATATTTAAAAACCTTGAGGGTAAGGATAAAGTAAAAATCGATAAATCTTCTGATTATTCTGATGATACACTTATTTTAGTAGATGATATAGACGGCAGACATCCGGTTAAAAAAGATGAATGGGAAAGAGGGCATATGTTAATGGGTATGGATATCTGCTTGATGCCTGTTTTAGATAGAATTTTAAACCTTGGTATTAAAACCATAAGACTGGAAATCCAATATTTTGAATTGGATTGGCTTGAAGAAGTTATAAAATATTATCAAGAAGCTATTAAAACCCCAGAACAATGCCGAGAAATCTTTAATAAGATAGAAAACAAAAAAGGCTTTACGCTTGGGGCTTTAAATTATTAGGAGAATACTATGAACAAATCCGAGGAGATTATAAAAAAAAGAAGCGAGTTTTTATTCTTTAATAACGCATATTTCTACAAAAACCCGCCTGTTATTGTAAGAGGAAAGATGCAATATCTTTATGACGAAAAAGGAAAAGAATATCTGGATATGTTCGCTGGTGTTTCTGTGATGAACTGCGGGCATTCAAACGACGAGATAATCGATAAAATAAAACACCAACTTGATAAATTACAACATACATGTGCAATCTATTTAACCGAGCCGATAGCTGAACTAGCAGAAAAAATGGCAGAGGTTCTGCCTGGAAATATTAAACGAACATTTTTCGTTAACTCCGGCAGTGAAGCCACCGAAGGTGCACTGCTTTTAGCTAAACTATACAGCGGAAAAGACAAGTTTATCTATATTAAAGGCGGACTGCACGGCAGGACATATCTTGGGATGAGTGTCACAGGGATAGATATGTGGCGAGGTTGGGTGGATGAGACAAAAGCATTTATGGCAGAAAGTTTTTATCCTGATATCAAACAGAATGATTTTGATGTTAAGAGTTCTTCAGAAAACTCTTTAAACAGCATTAAAAAGATATTAAACGAAAACAAAGGCAAAATTGCTGCACTTATAATCGAACCCGTTCAAGGTAATGCCGGAATATTAACACCAAATAAGGATTATTTTATAAAGCTTAAAAAAATATTAGAAGCAAATGATGTTTTATTGATTTGCGATGAGGTGCAGACTGGTTTTGCAAGAACTGGCGAGATGTTTGCGATAAAAAACTTTAAAGTTAATCCAGATATTATGGTTATGGCAAAAGCATTAGGCAACGGAACACCTATAGGGGCATTTTCTACGACAGATAAGATAGCGAAAGGGTTTAACAAACCGTCAGCTTCAACTTTAGGAGGCAACCCGATTTCGGCAACAGCCGGTCTCGCCGTTTTAGATTATACAAAAAAACATGATTTAAATTCAAGAGCAAATAGGATGGGAGAGCTTTTAATAAAAGGTTTGAAAAAATTGCATGGGAAATATGATTTTATTCGTGATGTTAGAGGTAAAGGATTGATGGTGGGGGCTGAGCTTGTTGACAAAAACAATCAGCCGATGGATAAATTGACTGATGAGATATTAGAAAAAATGAAGGACAAAGGGATAATTATCGGAAAAAATGGTTTAAAGCGAAATGTTTTGGCTTTTCAACCGCCATTAGTAATAAAGGAAAATGATATTGAAAAAGTCATATCGACTTTGGATACAATTCTTAAGAATAAAGTTTAATTACAGCAAGTTATCAACTTTAGTTAAATCAATCTCGCTGCAATCCTTATATACGATATCTGCTTGGGTTAAAATGTTTTCATCGCCTATTCCAACAGCAATCATGCCTGCAGACTTGATTGAGGATACTCCAGCAATAGCATCTTCTATACCAACGCAAAACTTTGTGGATATTCCTAATTCAGCAGCTGCCTTTAAAAAAATTTCCGGTGATGGCTTTCCGGCTTTTAAACAAGCTGGGTTAACGATATAGTCAAAATACTCACTAATTTCGAGTCTTTCGATCAAAAATGGACCATTTTTAGATGCACTCGCAAGTGCAATTTTTATATTAAGACTCTTTAACTCTTTTAAAAGAGTTAACACTCCAGGGAGCAAGTTGTTTGGAGTGAACTGTGAAATCATAGATTGATAAATAGCATTTTTATCAGTCGCAATTTTAATCTTCTCTTCTTTTGAATACTTTCCATTAAGATTGCAATGAGTTAAAATAACTTCTAAGGAATCCATTCTGGATAAACCTTTTGTGTGCTCTTCTACTTCGTCTTTTATGCTAAACTTAAGTTTTTTTGCAAGCACCTTCCATGCTTCAAAATGCTCAAAAGTGCTGGATGTTATTACGCCGTCCATATCAAAAATCACTGCTTTTATTTTCATATATTTTTTCCTAAGGCTTATTTTTAAAGAGCATGTACTATTTTACTCTTAAATTAAAATAAGTCAAGGACAAGCGAAACATGTAATAAACTAAAGAAGATTGTCAAAGTATAAACCAAGATATATAATATAAATAATATAAGAAGGAGGGTGATTATTATTAAATATATATCATGGAACGTAAACGGGATCAGAGCATGTCTTAAAAAAGGATTTATGGAGTTCTTTAGTGATACAGATTTTGATATTCTTTCGATTCAAGAGACGAAATGTCAAGTAGGACAAGTAGAGATTGATACACCGGGATATTATCAATATTGGAATCAGGCAGAGAAAAAAGGATATTCAGGGACAGCTGTTTTTACTAAAATAGAACCTTTAAACGTCAGTTATGGGATAGGAATTAATAAGCACGATAACGAGGGCAGAGTTATATGCTTAGAATTTAAAGAGCATTACTTAATAAATGTTTACACCCCTAATTCACAAAGAGAGCTAGCCAGGCTGGATTATCGTATGGAATGGGAAAGTGCATTTTTAGATTATATAAATAAGCTTAATAAAGTTAAGCCGGTAATTGTATGCGGAGATTTAAACGTTGCTCATAACGAAATAGACCTTAAAAACCCTAAGACAAACAGAAGAAACGCAGGCTTTACTGATGAAGAAAGAGCAAAAATGACTAAGTTTCTTGGACAAGGATATATTGATACATTCAGATATTTTTATCCTGATTTAACGGGTGCATATTCTTGGTGGTCTTATATGCGGCAGGCAAGATTAAACAATGCTGGGTGGAGGATAGATTATTTCATCATATCAGAAAAATTTAAAGACATCATTAAAGATGCTGAGATTTACAGCTCTATTATGGGTAGTGATCATTGTCCTGTTACTTTAGAAATTGACCTTTAAAAATAAAGATATAAATAAAATAAAGCCCAAAGATTAAATCTCTTTGGGCTTTTATGATATATTTTTATTTATTCTATAATAAATTAACCAATAGAAACATAGCGAATATTCCAGCGAGTACAATTACAAAAAGTTTTTTTGTGAAAATTGAAACTACAACTGTGATTATACCTGCTATTAAAAAAAGATTATCGAGTGAAATGTCTATCTTACCGTCAATAACGAGCAGTGTCGGAAGAAGTAAAGCACCTAAAATAGCTACTGGTACATAATCTAAAACATCGATAATAAATTTTGGAAGTTTTATTTTAGATAAAATAGTAAGAGGCAAAACCCTGGGGATATATGTCACGATAAACATGCCAAGAAACAATAAAATGTAAGAACTATTTATTTGCATATTTCACCCCCACAGCGATGCATGAGACAGAAACAGCCGCAATAATAACGTTAAAGTTTTTTAGCCCAAGCTGATATAAGAATAGCGATATAATTCCGCTTAAGATGCATACAATTAGTTGAGATTTAGATTTTATCATCGCAGCAATAAGCCCAATAAACATAGCACACAGAGCAAAATCAAGCCCTAGTGTTTCGTAAGAAGGGATCAAGGAGCCAAGCATTAAACCAAGGCAGGTAGATAAAAGCCAGCTAAACCATGCAAAAGATTCAAGCCCAAGAAGATAGCTGATACCAAAAACTTCACTGTCGCTTTTTGCCTTGTTTATACCGATAGCAAAGCTTTCGTCGGTTATCCCAAAAGAAACCAAAGCTAAGGGAATTGTCTTTTTGCCGCTAAAATAAGGTGCATACGCGCTGCTCATCATAAAATGACGAAAATTTACGAAGAAGGTTGTGGCGATTATCGTAATGAAACTAGCACCAGCACCAATCATATCGACTCCGATAAACTGTGAACTACCAGCGAAAACGATAAAAGACATCGAAAACATATCAGAAAATAATAGGCCAACCTCTCTAGCAGTGACACCCAAGGTTATGCCTATTGGCAGATATCCTAAAATTATGGGGAGACTATCTTTCGCTCCTATAAAAAACTTTTTTCGCGACATTATTTAATAAACCCGATTATGTATTTTTTCAAAGTTAGCCCATTATAACACACACATTATAGTTTATAAACACTATTTTTAATGTGGTGTTTCTGTGTTGCTTGGTCGTTGACTTATAGTTAACGGGATTGTATAATCTAGTTTAGGTAACAAGGCAAGTTATTGCAGTTAGTCGAATAATGATGAATTATACCTTAAGTTGAATGGAGAGCAATATTTTATGAATATAGTAGTTTTGTGTGGTGGTTTAAGTTTTGAGCGTGATGTGTCGCTTTGTACAGGATCTTTAGTTTTAAAGGCACTTTTAAATCGTGGCCACAATGCTATTTTAGCTGACGTTATCGGCGATATTGATGTACCCGATAAAAACTATAAAAGATATATTGAGACTTGCCATCAACGAGCACAAAAAGTATATAGTGTACCAAAAATTGCACCGGATTTAGAAAAGATGAGAAAAGAAGTCTTAAAAAAAGGAAATGGTGTGTTTGGTAAAAACGTATTAAACCTGTGTATGGCAGCTGATATCGTTTTTATGGCTCTTCATGGAGAAGACGGCGAAGACGGCAAGATTCAAGCAGCGCTTGATTTGATGAACGTAAAATATACGGGAGCAGGATATTTGGGCAGTGCTGTTGCTATGAGCAAAAAATATACAAAACAGATATTTTTGGTTAATGATATATTATCGCCTGAATATGTTATGCTTAAAAAAGATGAATATGATGAATCTATGCTAGATAATATAAAGCTTCCTTGCGTTGTAAAATTAAATTCGGGCGGCTCGAGCATCGGCGTTTATATTGTAAAAGAAAATGAAGAGCTTAAAGATTGTGTAAATGAGGCTTTTGAGCTAGAGGATGAGCTGGTTGTAGAGCAATATATCGAAGGGCAGGAATATACTTGTGGTGTTTTTGCAGATGAAGGACTTCCTGTTGTCGAGATTACCCCGAATGACGGGTTTTATGATTATGAGCATAAATATCAGCCAGGAAGAACAAAAGAGATATGCCCGGCACCGTCACTTAGCAAAGAAAAGACTAAG
>Ga0233431_1005387_pt1 | contig 12499 bp, 16 predicted proteins | sample SI_118_April2016_FD_179867 | JGI IMG/M metagenome (GOLD analysis project Ga0233431, IMG submission 179867) | Seawater microbial communities from Saanich Inlet, British Columbia, Canada - SI_118_April2016_200_MG | ecosystem: Environmental > Aquatic > Marine > Inlet | place: Canada: British...
CTTCGTTTAGGAACAACTGGTGGTTTACAAAAAGAGTTGAATATAGGAGATTTTGTTGCTACAACTTGGGTGCAGAGAGCTGAAAATACGAGTGATAAAATCATGGGTGAAGGATATCATGCTGAATCTGATGCTGATGTTAGGAAAGTTCTTTTAGCGGCGGCTGAACGTAACCGACACGGATATCAACAAGTGTTTGAGGGTCCTACAAGAGTTACTAATGATATTTACTTTGATCAAGGAACTGCTCATGAAGCGGCTCACGGATCAGAAGTTCTTGCAGTTTCAATGGAATTTAGTGTTTATTGTGCTCTTAGAGATTGGTACAATCAGAATGATGGTCGAAAAATTAAAGCTGGAAATCTGTTAACTGTTAGCGATAGTGTAGTGGCGGAAGCTGAGCCTAATGATATGACAGAGTTTAAGAGACGTCAAACAGAAATTGAGGATGCTCACATTAAAGCGGGTTTGGATGCTATTGTTATGCTCAGAAACAAGTGAATCACAGTAGTGCAAAGCAAAAGCATTATAAACCTTAAAATATTACTTTTTCACTATGGGAATAAACTTTGTTTGCCGCATAATTAAATTGGAAGATATTCTTAGATGTTCTTTTGGCTTAAACAAAACAGAGATTGCAATTATGAAATTTCTTTTAGAAGAAAAAGAAGAGTTGACTATTGAAGAAGTTATGAAGAAAATTAAACGGGATAGGACAACAATTCAAAGAGGAGTTAAACGCTTGTTTGAAAAAGATTTGATTAAGCGTAGGCAAATTAATTTAGACAAAGGAGGATATGTGTTTATTTATTCTTCAAAACCTAAGATGGAATTAAAAGATAAAGTTTTTAAGATATTTGAATCTTTTAAGGATAGCGTAGGTAAGGAAATTCAAAAATGGTGAAGATGTTTAAATGTATGTTAGTATTACTTATTTTACTTAGTTCTCTAGCTGCGGCAGATTCTTGCATCTATTACTTTTATGGGGATGGATGTGAAGGTTGTCCCGAAGCTAACCAATTCATTAAAGATTTAGAAGATTCTAATATAGATCTTAAAGTTGAAAGGTATGAAGTTTATTACAGCTTAGCGAATACTAATTTACTTAAGGATTACATTCAAGCTTATCAAATTCCTGAAGAAGCACAAGGAATTCCAGTAGTGTTTACTGAAAAGGCTTATTTTGTTGGAAAAGAAGCAATTATGGATCTGGCTGAAGAACAAATTGCAAATTCAAAGTGTCCTACTTTAGAAGATACTGGAGTTATAGGGATTATTGGGGAGAGTTCTTCAAAGAGCGTTTTAGAAAGTTTAACATTTGCTTCTGTAACAGGATTTGCTTTAGCTAATGCATTTAGTTCTGGTGCTTTAGTACTTTTGATGTTATTATTGCTTATACTAATTAGTCTGAGAAAAACTGAAGATGTTTTACAACGAGGACTATTATTTTTACTTGGAGTGTTCATAGCTTATTTCTTGTTTGGAGTAGGGCTATTCTCTTGGTTTGGATATTCAAAGGCTTCGCTATTTGCTTCTAAAGTAATTGCAATTATGATTGTACTAATCACCCTTGCAACTATGAAACACTTCTTTATCAGTTGGGAAGTAACCTTGAAAACTTGTTCTGAGAAGTTTAAGGAAAATGCTAAAATGTTGATTGAGAATTTAACTTCATTTTATGGCACTTTAATCATGGGACTAATAGCTGGTTTACTAAGCTTTACTTGGTTAACAAAACCTTTACTTTCAACAAGATATTTGTTTATGGAAGGTTCTCACCGGTTAGTTGCATTTCCAATATTAGTTTATTACATTTTATTGTTCTTATTACCAATGGTTGTTTTATTAACTTTAATTTATTTAATTAGAGATTATTTAGATCATAAGGCTAAAAAGAAATTTAAAGATCATTCTAGGAAATCTACACAATGGGAAGAACATTATTTGAAAATTCTTAACTTTTTACTTCAGATAATAATGTTAGTTATTGCGGTAATTGTATTGTTTATCTGATAGTTATTTTTGAGTTTAGGTTTACTTATATAGTTGTTGTGCTTATTGATTCTTATGCCTAGAGAAAGAGACTATATTGATTTAGAAGGACGTTCTGCTTCAGATATTTTTGATCAAATCAGAGAACGTAGAACAGAATTTCCTGGCAGGGACTATAAACTTGCTTTTGATGTCCAAGAAATGAAAGGTGGTGGATTTAGAGCCACTGTTAGATATTGGGTTGATGTAACTGCTGAAAAGAGATTGAATTCCGTTACACCTAGAGATGACTTTAGAAATGTTGTTAGATCTGGACAAAGCATAACTTATTTTGCTAGTCAGGCTCAAAGAGAGGCATTTGATGCAGCAATAGAACATGATGAGTTTGCTTTGGAAGAACGTTTAACAACAATTAAAGACCTAGATTGGGGAAAAAGCACAGTGCTAGATGCGTTAAAAGAAAGTACGCTTCCAGGAGTGGCAGCAGATTATGGTGTTTCTAATGAAGAACTGTTACAACGTTCTGGGATTAATTTGCTAGATTTAGGTTTAGCATTAGGTTATCCAAGTGTTAAAAGTAGGAAAATCCCTATGGGATTGGCAGCAGATTTGGGTGTGGAGCACGCATACTTAAGAAAACTCAGAGTTGAAGATAAGATAATCTGAGTAACTTTTATATAACCACTTTAATTCTATACAAAACATGGTATTAGATAAGCTTGGAGATTCATTAAGGAACACTTTAGGAAAGATAGCTAAATCTGTTTTCGTAGATGAAAAGCTGATAAATGAGCTTGTTAAAGATATTCAGAGAGCTTTGTTACAATCTGATACAAATGTTCAGCTGGTTTTTGATTTAAGTAAGAAAATTAAAGAACGGGCTAAAGATTCAACTCCTGCTGGAATTACTAAAAGAGAACATCTAGTTACGATTGTTTATGAAGAACTTACTAATTTCCTTGGAGAAGATACTAAGGAACTTAAAATTGATAAAAAGCCAACAAAAATTATGTTGGTAGGATTATTTGGTTCTGGTAAAACTACTACTACTGGAAAACTAGCTAAATTTTATAAGAAAAGAGGATACAAGATTGCTGTTATTCAAACAGACACCTGGAGACCTGCTGCTTATGATCAATTAGAGCAGTTAGCTAGAGATGTTGGAGTAGATTTCTTTGGTATTAAATCTGAAAAAGATCCTGTAACTATTTATGCTGCTTTTGAACCTAAGTTTAAAGATTATGATGTTGTAATTGTTGACACTGCTGGAAGAGACGCTTTATCAGAAGATCTTATTGAAGAACTTAATCAGATCAATGCTGCAGTTCAACCTGATGAAAGATTATTAGTTATTTCTGCGGATATTGGACAAGCTGCTCAGAAACAAGCTCAAGCTTTCCACGATACTGTTGATGTTAATGGAGTGATTATTACAAAGTTAGAAGGAACTGCTAAAGGTGGTGGTGCTTTATCTGCTTGTGCTGTTACTAACGCACCAATTAAGTTTATTGGAGTAGGGGAAAAGGTTGATGATCTAGAAATGTTTCACCCAAAACGTTTTGTTGGACGTTTAATTGGTATGGGAGACATTGAATCTTTATTAGAAAAGGCTCAAGAAGTTATCTCTGAAGATGATGCAAAAGATATGCAAGAGAAGTTTATGAAAGGAGAGTTTAACTTAGTTGATCTTTACAATCAAATGAAATCATTAAAGAAAATGGGTTCATTAAAGAAAATTATGGGCATGATTCCAGGTATGGGAAATATGAAATTGCCTAAAGATATGTTAGATGTTCAAGAAGGTAAGTTGGCTAAATGGAAACTTGCCATGGATTCAATGACTATGGAAGAGTTGGAGGATCCTGATATTATTTCTGCTGATAGAGTTGATAGAATCGCTTCGGGTTCTGGTTTAGCTATTAGTGATGTTCGTGAATTGCTTAAACAACATCGTCAAAGTAAGAAGATGATGAAAATGTTTAAAGGAGAAAAGGACATGAGTAAAATGATGAAGAAAATGGGTGGAAAGATGCCTAAAGGAATGGGCATGTAGTTATTTTAAGTAAATTTAATTTTGAGGTGATATAAATGGTTGTTAATGTAGCGGTATTGGAAAAAGAGGAAGATGCAGTTCTTAAAGATATTCGATTAGTTTCTGAACATTTAGTTCAAATTCAAAGATTAGTGGGAGAAATAAAAGAAGGTAGACCAGAAGTTCTTGGTGAACCAGTTAAAATTGGAGATACACAAACAAAAACTCCTGGGAGAATTGGAGAACTGTTAGCATATTTAACTGAATTTCATCATTACGCTAAAAGAGTGTATGATGGTGGATTGCTTTTTGTTAAGTATGCAGAACAGAAGTAATTATTCTGGAATTTCTTTTCTATATCCACAATCTTTACAATAATGAATATCGAACATACCATCAGCATATTTGTGTTGGCCGTGATGTAAGGGTTTGTTACATTCTGGACAAATTGTTTGTTTTAACATTTTATTGAGATCTTTCTTTGACTAAATAAACTTTATCATTTTCTCTTGTTTTAAAACTAATTTTGATAGAAATAACTTCACCTTTCTCAGCTTGTTCAATTTTTCCTTTATCTGTGTGGATCTCTTCTACTATAACTTCTTCAAATCCTGTAGTTGGGCCTTCAAATGCTATTTTGTCTCCTAACTTAATTCCCTCAGATTCTAGCTTGAATTCTGCCACATTAATTTTATTATAAAAATTACTTACTTTACCTAATTGAACTCTTTCTTTAGTTGCTTTACTTCCATACAACTTTGCTCTTTCATGATGTGGATAATCTACAAAGAATCCTTTTGAAAATCCTTTGTTATAAACTTCTTTTAATTCTTCAGTTAATTGTTTAATTAATTCTTCATTGAGAGTATTTCCTTTAACTGCATCAATCGCTTTTCTGTAAACAGAGATTACTTTAGAAACGTACATTGCTCCACGATTTCTACCTTCAATTTTTGATGAACTTGCAAATTGTAATTTGTTTAGGAAAGGTAAGGCACAAAGATCTTTAGCAGACATGATAAAATTATTATCCATAATCATTTCTTTATCTTCTTCATCAATAACTTTGTATTCTCTTCTGCATGGTTGAAGACATTCTCCCCTATTAGCAGATTTGTTAAATAATTCATGTGACATGAAACATCTGCCTGAATAAGATATGCATCTTGCTCCATGGATAAAAAGTTCGATTTCTAATCCAGATTTTTCTTTAATTTCTTGAGCATCTTCAATTGAACATTCTCTTGCTAAAACGATTCTTGTAATCCCTAAAGATTTCCAATACTTTGCTGCTTCTGAATTTGAAACAGATGCTTGTGTACTAAGATGTGTTTCAATGTTTAGATCTTTACACTTTTTGATTACAGCCAAATCCCAACAAATAACTGCATCAATATTTGCTTCTTTTAATTTTGTAAGGGTTTCATTTAGTTTTTCTAATTCTGATTCATAAACAATAATATTAACTGTACAATACGCTTTAACATTATTCTCATGACAATAAGAAACAACTTCCTTAACTTCATCTAAAGAAAAGTTATTTGCAGTTGCTCGCATATTAAATCCTTTAACTCCAAAGTAAATTGCATCTGCTCCAGCATTAACTGCTGCAGTTAACATTTCTCTATTTCCTACTGGGGCTAAAAGTTCCATTCTAAAATTAAAATTCAAATATTTTACCTTTTTTTCCTACATTAATAACTCTGGTTTTATCAATGACTTCTTCAATACCTTCAGTTTCATGAATATGGCCACATATATGTACCTCTGGTTTGAATTCTTCAATTGCTTTTCTAATTCCACCACATCCTGGAAACATTCCCAATCCTAGAATACTATCTTCTGGATGGGTGTGTGTAATCATAATTTTTTTCTTTACTTCTGTAAGGGAATCATGGGCTTTTTTAAGTGTTTCAAAGACATCTTCTTCACTTAGTTGATGGATACCAATGTTACTGTAACCACAACCAAAAATTCCGACATCTCCTTTCTTAAATGTGTATCCATGTAAGTTCTTAGCACCATATTTCTCAACTAAGAAGTTAATTTCGGCCATACCTTCCCAGTTTCCTGGAAGAACGCCCACTTCTAATCCTTTAGCTCTAAATGGGCCTACAATGCCCTCTACGTTATGGTCATCATCTACTAAATCTCCTGCTAAAACCACTAAATCAACTTGTTCTTTAGCAGCTTTTTCGGCCATATCTCTAGCTAAACTCTGGTCTCCATGTACGTCGCTAAGTGCTAGAATTTTCATAGAAGTTAATTTGTTGTTTGGGTTTATAAATGTTTCGCTTTCATCACTGGGTAGTGGGTATTTACTTCTTCAATATTCTAACCCAGCTATGGTTGGCGTTAACTTCTACTTGCATATTATCTTTAAGAACTTTAGTTGCAATCTTGGTTCCAATAATACAAGGGATTCCTAATTCCCTAGCTACGATGGCAGCGTGACAAGTCACTCCACCTTCATCTGTAATGATTGCAGAAGCTTTTTTCATTGCAGGAACATAATCAGGACGAGTCATCACAGCTACTAAAATGTCTCCTTTTTCAACTTTATCCATTTCATTAACACTTTTAAGAACTTTAACTGAACCTCTGGCTTTACCCATTGAAGCTGTTAAACCTCTAAAATCATCAACATTGGAAAAGTCTTCTTTTTCTAAAATGGCATCTTTAACTTCTTTAACATCATTTCCGTAAAGGCATTCATAACCTTCTTGGTCCCAATAGAAAACACATTCTTTCATTCTTTCTTGAAGGATGTTTCTATCTCTGGGATTCTGGAACACTTTAGAAATTTCTCTTGGTGACATAAATTCTAATTCCTTAAATGGAATGTTTGTTCTTGTACTAATTTCATTTAAAATTAATGAGCAGTAATGTGTTGTCCAAAAAGTAACTTTCTTTCTTTCATCTTGCCAATCAGTAAAGTCTTCAGAAACTTTGATTAACAATTTTAATTCATCTGACAAATCTAACTGTTTCATTAGTGAGACTTTCTTTTCTTTGTTAATTTTTGGAGTATCTATGATTTTTTTAATGTCATCTTTAAGATCAATATTTAAAGAAAGAACTTTGTTTAATTCTTCGTTAAAATGTTTTATATCTAAAACTTTAACATCAATGTAATTATTTCTGGTCCAGAAAAAGTGTTTTTGGTATTCTTTTAGTAATTTTTCTCTTCTTTCTGGATGTTCTTTAACTTCTAAAGCTATTTTTAACATTTCTATTTCAGCATTGTTAATAAAAGAAAGATGTACTGGGGCAGTTAAGGTTGAAAACATTTCTGTGGGACGTATTTTCTCTTTTAAGTTAGAATTATTGTAAACTTCTTGAATTTGTTTTGCTAATATTTCATCTGTACCTAGAGCAAAACCATCAATCAATGAACTTGAAGTATGTCTATCCACAATAATATCAATGAAATTATCATGTAGTTGAATTAATTCTTCATTATTCATAAGATTAAGTTGCAAAGATTTAATTCTATTACAGAAATAATAAAACTTAATTTCGTCATCTTTCCAAGATTGCATCAATTCTTCGCTGATGTTAGGATTTTCTTTTCCCGCGTTGATGATTGCGGTGTAAACTCTTTCAATGTCTTTTAATTCAATATACCAATCTGCTCTTCCTTCTTTGAAGAAACAATAATGTACTGTAAAATGTCCGTTAATTTTTCTGGGTTCTTCTCGTGTTTCAGTTTCGCCAATAATATATAAAAAATAAGGAGATCCATCAAAACGTTGATGGTACCACTTCTTGTTTGACCATTTACTTAGATTCTTTTTTAGATGCCCTTTAACATATTCCATGTAAATCTCCTTTATTTTTAATTATTTAAAAGTTGTTGTTTAACTTTATTTAAAGTCTAGACTCATTTACTTTTAAAATTTGATCTAAGGTTGCAATTGCAATGGTTCCAGTTTCTTTATCATCATTAGTTCCACCAATGTGGTATAATTTTGTATCTCCTCCAAAGGCAACTCTCGCACTTTGTAGATCTGATAATTTATCATCAGCGTATGTTGCAACTGGCATTCCTAAATGGGCAGCAACAGCTCTAAGTCCATCTGCAGTTTTTGCATCAGTTTTACCTTCTTGGTAATCAAATGTTGAAAGTGGTTCTATTCCACTAAATCCTGCATTTTCTAATGCTGCAGCGGTTGCGTTAGCTGTACATGTTGAATAAACAAAAATTCTGTGGCCTTGTTCTCTTAATGCTTGAATTGTTTCTACTGCATTTTCTGTTGCATAAACTGGCATGTCTCCAGAAACAAATCCTTCTTCTACAATTTCTTCAAAACGATCAACAGCTTTTTGGTCATCTAATCCAGGGGTTTCTTGAGTCTTTATCCATCTTTGACAAATATCTGCGTCAACTTCCTGTGCGTATTCCAGGTAAGGGGTTGTTATTAATGTTTTATTCAAATCAAATCCGTTTGCTATCTGCATTTTATTATCTCCAAACACCTATAATTTTAGTCCTGGGCAAATGCCAAGTTTCTGCATTGATTTAATGCGTTTTAACTCAACTTCAAGGTCTTTATCATCTTCTTTTTTAGTTGTTTTTATCATGTAGTGGTAAATACTAATTCAGTATATAAACATCTGTAGTAATAACTACTACTACTTTTAGAAAAGTTTATAATATAAATAAATAATTAATCCTATAATGAAGCAAGATATTTTGATGAAGGCAGGCTTAACCAAGAATGAGTCAAAAGTATATTTGGCTTTATTAGATCTCAAGATAGCAACTGCTGTTGAAATCACTCGTAAAGCAGGTGTGCATCGAGTTAATTGTTATGATGTTCTGGAGCGATTAAGGGAAAAAGGCCTAATCAGCTCAATTATGAAGGCTAAGAAGCGAGTTTATGAGGTTGCAGATCCTAAACAGCTAATGACTCTTATCAAAGAGAAAGAAGAAGCTTTAAACGAAATTATGCCTGCTTTACAACAGGAATTTAAGTTACAAAGAACGGAACAGAAAGTTTACCATTTTCTGGGACCAGAAGGAGTAATGCAAGCTTATTTTATGATTTTAGAACAAAATTCTACTTTATACGCTATGGGGGGTTCTGGATTAAACAGAAAATATTTGAAACATAGGCACGAGCTCTTTGATAAAGAAAGAAGGAAAAAAGGATTTGGGATTAAAGGATTGTATTATGAAAGTGTAAGGGAATCAAAGGAAGCAGAAATGGTTAGGGATACTACTTTAGAATTTAGGTTTCTTCCTGACAAATACAAAACTCTTTGTATGGTGGATTTTTGTGGAAACTTAGTCCTGAACTTAATTCCAATAGAAAATAATATTATGGCTATTGTAATTGAAAATAAAGTTTTAGCCGACACTTATAGAAAAATGTTTGACTTTATGTGGGATAACGCTAAGAAATAATTACTTCTCAATTTTTTTGAGGTTTCTCCACCAGTCATTTGGGTCAGAACTTTCAATTTGCTTCATTAACTTTTTTCCAGAATTAGTACTAAGAAATTTGTTAGTTGTTTCATAGAATGTTTGAAGTTATTGTTGTATATAGGGTTTTTCTTCAGCAGCGTCTAGCCATTCTTGCATCAAGTCTAGTTCTTGCATTGATTCTTCAAATTGATCTTGGTCTGTAATGTCATTAAAATAAAGACCGTTGGCTTCTCCAACTAGCAACACATAATTAATTGCATCAAAATCAACTGCTGCATGTGCTAAGTAAATTCTTCCTTCTGACAAAAAACTATGCATTTCTCTTACTTGTTGATCATCTAAATGGCATTCTTCAGCTTTTCCTTGAAGCATACAATTTGCAATGGGCTCATAAAATGGCGTAAGGCTATTGTATCCTGGCAATGTATAATCCAAAAACATGTCTGGATGATAAATTCCAAACATATGGCCTAATTCGTGAATCCAAATCTCACCTAGAATACTTTTATTACCTTCCAATCTTTCATTAAGGTCTTCTGGTACAACAATTGTGCCCTGCTCCATTAAAGCGGCAGCTAAAGTTGTTGATGTTGCGTCATCTTGCATGCTTTCTGAGCTTACTTTTCTGAATGCAAGATGGTTGGTTTCATTTAATGTGCCATAATCAACCCTGTCGAGCATTTGGAAATCAATGTTAATACCATGTTGAGAATAAAACTGGCGAGTGTGTTCTAATGAATGCATCATTTGTTCTTCACCAATTGCTGAAACTAAATCTCTAGGAACATCTACCCTTACATGTTTGTCAGAAAGATCAACTTCTGGAAGACCATCATCTACAAATAGGGCTTTTCCCTCAGGATCATTTAGAATTGAGTCTAAGCCTTGCCCTTTAATCAGAACTCCTTTTGCTACATTTAGTATTCCAATTCCTCTTTGATGAGATGGCATGATTGATTCCAATTCTGCAATTTTATGGGATGTGAACTCTTCTAGTTTTGTCATCTTTTGATCTGCAAAATATGTTAATTCTTTCTGAGCTTCCTTAGATTTAAGATGTGTCATATATGCTGGAGCAACTTGGGCTGCTGCTACCGCTAAGAATAACGCTGCTAAACCTAAATAGTGTCTTAGTTTCATGTTAATCAGAATCTATCGGAACTCTTTATCTTTTCTTTAACTTTAAGTCTAATACTAAATCTTCAAGTTTTCTTAAGTCATACTTAACAGCGTCTACTTTTCTTCTAATATCATTATTTCTGAAATCGAACTTAAGTAATTCTCCATAGATATTATCCACTTCATCTTTAATCTTAATAACTTTATCGACTTCGCCCTTTCCAGCCAAGAATACCGCTTTTCTGACTAACTCTCCTGGTAGGTCTGCTAAACCTAACACAAAATGTTCTGGGGCTACAGTTAAATCAATTAACTTTCCGTTCTTAACAAAGTTGAAGTATAGGATTGCTTCCACATACTCTTGAATTGCTACTTTATAACTTCCTTCACTAATCATTTTCTTACTGTGGTTAGCAAGTTTGTCTAATGCTTTCTTTTCAGTTTCAATCTGTTTGATTAGTTTAGCTGCATTGTTTATTTCGTCTCGATGTACTGCGTATATAACTTGTTTACTTAATTTCAAAACGTCTCTTGATTTCTTGATCAAAAGTTCTCTTGCAGAATCATAATCTTGAATTTGTTTCCTTATTTTTGTATAGTTTGTCATTTTCATTCTCTAGACTATAGTTTTCTTTATAATGGTTTTGATAATCTCAAAGAGATTCTAAAACTCTCAAAAATAAAGTTTTTTGTATAGTTTTTTTATCTTAAGTCTTCTAAAGCAGAAGTGACAATGCCAATTTTTTCTTTAAGTGCTTCATCCTTAACATTTTCATCAATATAACCTAATGTATAAAGGGCAAAAATGTCTGCAAACACTTCACTGGCATTTCTTCCTTGCCATCCTAATCCAGCAGTTACTTCACTACCAACAAAGAAAAATGTGTCATAAGAAGTATGTCCTGGGTGACAGGTTCTATCTTCAACGTTATCTAAATCATATTTTAAATCCACTTCAAAAAGTCTATTTACTAAATCATATTTTTCTTTTAAATCATTAAAAATAATGTGGCCAATTTCATGTGCTACCGCCCTTTGATAAATTTCTGTGGGGTTTGGATTGGGCATATAACAACTACTGGAAAGGTCATTATCATTTACCCATGCTGTTTGTCGATCAAAATCTTCAAGAACTACTACATTTCTTCCACGAAATTCTTCGTAAGTTTCTGGGGAGAATATTTCTGTGAAGTCTATTAGTTGGTTAAAGTTTGAACCTAAGTCATGATATGCAGCTCCTCTAACTCTTTCGTGGAAATTTTCGCCCGCTTTTATTAAAGTAAAATCTGGTATCCTTTCAAATGTTTCATCAATTTGTCTTGCCACTTCGTTTATTTCTGCTTGTTCTCTTGAATTAAATATAGAATCAATTTGTATCTCAGCAGTTTCTAAAGTTGCTTCTAATGAACTTGGTTCTGAAGCTTCTGGCTTGGAGCTATCAAAAACTCCGCCCATATACAAACCTAATCCTACTGCTAATATTGCTACAGGATATCTTAACTTAATCATGGGCTTATTTTGTTTGTTTGCTTTATAAATCTTTTGTTACTTATTAGTGTCAACAATATATCTTCTTGTACCTATAAATGATCTTGAACTTTTAAGGATGGATTTTAGAAACCTTTATATAAGCCGCATATTCTTAAGTGCTTAATCACTTGGGGGTGTATTATTAAAAATGGAAGAAAGTTCAAGACCTTTAGACACATTAAATCAAGCTCGTGGTAAAACAGTAATTGTAGATCTTAAAAACGGATCAACTTATATTGGAAAATTAAGAGCGTTTGACATTCATATTAACATCGTTTTAGAAGATGCAGAAGAAAGAAAGGACGGAGAAGTTAAAAGAAAGCTAGGTACCGTATTCATTCGTGGAGATACAATCACGATCCTTTCACCTGCATAATTAATTAGTTGAGGAAATT
>Ga0233431_1005390_pt1 | contig 12489 bp, 15 predicted proteins | sample SI_118_April2016_FD_179867 | JGI IMG/M metagenome (GOLD analysis project Ga0233431, IMG submission 179867) | Seawater microbial communities from Saanich Inlet, British Columbia, Canada - SI_118_April2016_200_MG | ecosystem: Environmental > Aquatic > Marine > Inlet | place: Canada: British...
CCAATCAAAATCCGGCACAACGCGCTGCATTTGTGGCAAATGCCGCGGCAGAGCAGGCGGTCAAAGCCTCCGAACAGGCCGCCTCGGGAGAAATATCCGATGCTCAGGAAGCCCTGATCAAAGCCAAAGCAGCGGAAGCATCCGCCATGGAAGTCAAGATCCAGGCCGCCATCATACTTCGGGACAATCCTGATCCGGCGGTTGTCGAAGCGGCCGGCGAGGCAATTCAGAAAGCCGACGAGGCGATCGACCAGGCTGACGAGGTTCAGAAGGAAGCCATAGACAAAGGCGCTGTCGAACCGGAACCCGATGCTCAGGACCCGGGAGAGCCCGAGGCCTATGAAGCGCCTGAGGAGGATAAAACGCCCGCCGCGGATGAACCGCCGGCAACAGACCCTCCGGTGGCGACGCCCGAACCTCCCATTCAGGATCTTCCGCCGGCGAGTCCCGTTTAAGAGAAGCGGCTGAAAATGAACGTCGAAGGAAAACTTCATAATTCGACATTCCTTGTTCGATATTCGATATTCGTTTCAAAAAATAGCCCGGCAACGAATTGTCGGGCTATTTTCATGCTGAACCCCGAACCTCTGAACCTCAACCAATGAAACCCCAAACAACACCCCCCGAAACAATACTGGTAACCGGAGGCGCCGGGTACATCGGCAGCCACACATGCGTCGCGCTTCTGCAGGCGGGATTCAATGTCGTGGTTGTCGATAACTTGGCAAACAGCAAAAGAGAATCCCTAAATCGCGTCCAACAAATCGCAGGTAGGACTTTGGTATTTCATGAAGTTGATTTGCTGGATCAACTGGCCTTGGACAAGGTTTTTTCCGGATCATCAATCAATGCAGTCATTCATTTTGCCGGGTTAAAGGCAGTGGGTGAATCCGTCGATATTCCACTTCAATATTACCACAATAATCTGACCGGGACCCTGAACCTCTGTCATGCCATGAAAACCCATGATGTGAAGAACCTGGTATTCAGTTCTTCCGCCACAGTTTACGGCGACCCTGCCACAGTGCCCATAAAAGAGGATTTTCCCGTATCAGCAACAAACCCTTATGGGCGCTCAAAGCTCATGATTGAGCAAATACTGCAAGATTTACACATCTCCGACAAAAAATGGAACATTGTCCTGTTACGCTACTTCAATCCGGTCGGGGCGCATGCCGGCGGCAGTATCGGTGAGGATCCGAACGGGATACCGAATAACCTGTTTCCCTTTATCACACAGGTTGCGGTGGGAAAGCGCAATGCACTTTCCGTGTTTGGAAATGACTATTCCACACCGGATGGTACCGGTGTAAGGGATTATATTCATGTGGTCGACCTGGCCCGGGCCCACATCAAAGCACTCGATCGATTTGAATTGGATGCGGGGGTCGATATCTTCAATGTGGGAACCGGACGAGGTTATAGTGTTCTTGAAATCATAAAGGCATTTGAAGATGCATCCGGGAAAAAGATACCTTACAAGATAATTGATAGAAGACCCGGCGATATTGCAACCTGTTATGCTGATCCCCGAAAAGCAAAAAGCCAATTGGGATGGGATGCGAAATATGGAATACAGGAAATGTGTTCCGATGCATGGCGCTGGCAACGAAATAACCCGAATGGATATGAAACAGAAAAGGCTTAGGAATTGATTGACAACTATGAGAGAATTTGGGATATCTTTGAAGAAAGCAGATAAACAGTGTTGTCCCCTATTAATGTTAAATATGAGGGCAAAACCATGTACGCGGAACGCTTGATGCTTGAAACGGACCAGTCCGGTAACCTAAAGCATGTGCCGAAACTTCCACCCAACAAACAACTGGAGATCATCTTCTTAGTACTTGACGATGCTCGGGGAGGTCAGTCGCTACGTCGCAGTCCCCATCCCGATATCGCCGGCAAAGCCCGTATCCTCGGAGACATTATCAGCAGTGTTCCCAAGACTGATTGGGATTTGCCAAAGTGATTATCTTGGACACTCACATATGGCTCTGGTGGGTTAATAGCGAGGCCGCTACCCTTGGGGCTAATCGAAAAGAGTTGATTGAGACTGCTGATACGGTAGCGGTTTCCGCGATCAGTTGTTTTGAAGTTGCCTGGCTTGAACGCCATGGCCGTATTGTACTGCCTTGCGACAGGGTCTCATGGTTCGAAAAAGCGTTGCAGGGGTCCGGGGTTATGCTCTTGCCCATTACACCGCAGATTGCTGGTATGGCAGTCGACCTTCCCGAGCACCACAGTGACCCACAAGATAGAATTATCATTGCGACTGCACTGGCCCATGAGTGGCAACTGATGTCAGCGGACCACAAATTTCCTCTTTATGAAGAACTCGCGAGTTGCTTGCTGTGAGGATTGGGACAGTAGCCGACGTTCATCTTTTAATTATTCATCTTGTAATCTTCCAAAACCCCCCATGAAAAAATCCCCCGACTACTCAGAAAGCCTCCTGGTCCATTTCAGGCGTGTGGAAAGCCTGAAAGAAGCGGCCCTCGATTATCCGTCCATAAATCTCAACAAACGACAACTATGCGATCTCGAACTGCTTCTAAACCGCGCCTTCTACCCGCTACGCGGCTACCTGAACCGGGCAGACTACGAATCCGTGCTTGACGGCATGCGCCTGAGCGACGGAACCCTCTGGCCCATCCCCGTCTGCCTTGATGTAACCACCGATCTTGCAAAATCCCTCACCCCCGGTCAACCCGTAGCCTTGACCGACGAAGAAGGGTTCATGCTGGCCATACTCACCATCGAAGAAATATGGGCGCCGGATAAAAACAGAGAAGCGGAAGCCATCTACGGCACCAATGACCCCTCAAAGCATCCCAGCGTCAACCTGCTGCTCAACAAGATGGGCTCCCGCTATCTGGCCGGCACCCTTGAGGGTATCCAGCTTCCGTTGCACTACGATTTCAGGGAACATCGGCTGACCCCCTCTGAAACCCACGGACTGTTTACCCGGAACGGCTGGCGAAATGTCATCGGATTTCAAAGCGAGGCCAACCTCCACTGCGCCCACCGGGAAATGACCTTGAGGGCCGCCCGGGAGGCCGGGGGCAGCATCTTTCTTCAGCCCGTCGTGGGGTTGACCCACCCCGGGGATCTTGAGCACTACACCCGGGTGAGGTGCTACCGGGAAATCGTCAAGAAATATCCCAAAAGCATGATCAGCATGGGGCTGATTCCCCTTGCCATGCGCCGGGCCGGACCGCGTGAAGCCCTGTGGCATGCCATCATCCGCAAAAACTACAGTTGTAGCCATTTCATGGTGGCCGACGATCATGGTGATCCTTTTGCTGATGGGAACGGGGAAGAAAGATTCTACCCTCGACACACAGCCCAGGAGATGGTGAAGGCTCATGAAAAAGAGACGGGCATTAAAATGGTCGCCCTCAAAAAAATGGTCTATGTGGAAGACAAGGCCGAGTATCTGCCGGAAGATGAGGTGAAGCCGGATGTGAATGTCAAGCGCATCTCCTCTGCGGAACTGCGGCGACGGCTGGAAAAGGGTTTGGACATCCCCGAATGGTTCTCCTATCCCGAGGTGGTGGCCGAACTGCGGCGGGCTTACCCGCCACGGTCCAAGCAGGGCTTCACCATCTTCTTGACGGGCCTCTCCGGCGCCGGCAAATCCACAGTGGCAAAAGTCCTGATAGTCAAATTCATGGAAATGCGAGACAGACCCGTGACCCTGCTTGACGGCGACATCGTGAGGCAGAATCTTTCCAGTGAACTCACCTTTTCAAAAGACCACCGGAACCTCAACATCACCCGTATCGGTTTCGTGGCAAGCGAAATCACCAAGAACGGCGGCATCGCCATCTGTGCACCCATTGCACCCTATGAGGAGTCCAGACGTCACAACCGTGAACTGATCAGCCGATACGGCGGATATATTGAGGTCTATCTTTCAACCCGTTTGGAGATCTGCGAGCAGCGGGACCGCAAGGGGCTTTATGCCAAGGCCCGGGCACACAAAATCAAGGGCGTCACCGGCATTGACGATCCTTATATCACCCCAAGTAACCCGGACATCACCATTGATACCTCGGAGTTGACTCCGGATGAGGCGGCCCAGGAGATTCTGTTATACCTTGAAGAACAGGGGTATGTGCGATAGGTATGCCCAGGCGCCATCAAGCGGGTAAACCCTCACAACGGGGAGACAATCCTGAAACCGAGACCCCACGGTTTTTCATTCGATGTTCGACCTGCCCCGTGAAATGCTGCTCTGCAGCCCTCCGAAGGAGGATTTCATTGGGGTGTTGGACGTTCGATGTTCATCTTTATAATTGCGTCCTCCATTAGAACTCCTCATTCCACTTGCGAAAAATTCTTTGCAAATTATGTACTGTCGGGATAAAATGTTATAAAATAGAAATAGATGTCATGAAAAGAAGACAGGCGTATTAATCTGCTTCGTTTGTTTGGGGATATAAAAATGGCAATCGTTAAAGTAGAAACAGAGTTAACTACAGATAATTTATTAAAAGCAGTCGGTCAATTGAACAAGCATGAGATAGAACAATTTGTTTCTCAGGTTATCAATCTCCGAGCACAACGCCTTGTTCACAGATTGTCACAAGCTGAAGCCAACTTTATAGTGAAAATTAATCAAGGATTGCCGGCAGAAGTTCAGGAACAATATGATGAATTAATTGATAAAAGGCGAGATGAGGCACTAAGTTCAGAAGAATATAGTGACTTGTTGCGCTTAACAGATCAAATCGAAAAAATGGAAGCTCAGCGCATGCTATATCTATCAGAATTGGCACTTTATCGAAAAGTTTCTCTTACGGAACTGATGGAAAATATGGGGATACAGCCTCCCGCTTATGCCTGAAAAACACATCACCTCCCAACAAAAATATGACGTAGTGAAACGGGCTAAAGGCTGCTGTGAATATTGCCGGAGCCAAGTGCGTTTTGCCATGCAGTCCTTTTCAGTTGAACATATCGTCCCTCGCTCTCGCGGTGGTAAAACAGAGTTTGAGAATCTGGCTTTAGCTTGTCAGGGTTGTAACAACCATAAGTACACAAAAACAAAAGGGAGTGATCCTGTAAATGGAGAGATTGTTCCCTTGTATCATCCAAGGTTACAGAGATGGCGTGAGCATTTTGCATGGGATGAAGGTTGCGTCTTAATCATCGGATTGACACCTGTCGGACGGGCTACTGTGCGAGCGCTATGCCTCAATAGAGACGGGCTTATCAACTTGCGACGAGTACTCTATATAACGGGAACGCATCCACCCGCAGAATAAATGTCCTTCGCCCGATAAAAAGGGGCCGAGAAATCTGAATAAAGCAACAAAATCTCCCATTAATCCGTAATTTCATCAAAAACCGTGAACTGTAGCTGCCTATTTTCATTCGACGTTCGATGTTTCCCGCCGGCAGCGGGATTGGACGTTCGACCTGCCCGCAATGCCTTTGGGTGGTCTTGGTAGAATGTCCTCGTGTGTCGGCTTGGTGACAATGCTTATACGACCATCGTTTGTGGTGCATGGCAGGCGGGTGTTCGATCTCGGAGTCTTCGCTTACCTGGACGTTCATCTTTTACCGGGTCTGAACAATGACTTGGGCTTGAGCCTCAGTGACAGAAAAGAAAACATCCGCTGGATTGCTGCAGTAGTCCCCCGCTATTCACAAATCAAGATGTGACCCCCAACCTGCAAAGGTCTCGTATGGGAGTTTTAGAAAGGTGTAGAAAACCTTGACAGGTATCAGCCAATATGGGACAAAATGACACAAGTTGTTTTTACAATCAACCTCCCCCCATTATATTATTGTGTTGGACCTAAATGGAGGTAACCATGGAAACTATAAGAGTAAAATCCGAAGATCTACCCTTGCCGCCTACAGTGGCTAAAAGCTTGAAGGGGAAAGAAGTTCGATTTTTTAAGGTTGACGAAGGTTACTTGATTAAACTCGTTAACGATCCTATCAGGGAGGCTAAAGGATGTTTGAAGAACAAAAAGTTTTCAACTCAAAGCTATTTTAGAATGAAACGCGAAAACATGGCGCTTGAAAAATGAGAAAGGTTTATGTCTTAGATGCGTGTGCTCTCATTGCGTTTCTCAACGATGAGGAGGGTGCTCAACTTGTAGAATCATTGCTTTGTGAGGCAACTGCTCAGAACGTCGATCTTGTGATGAATAAGGTCAATCTGCTTGAGATATACTATGGGGTATATCGTGATGACGATATTCACGAAGCAAAAAATGTTCTAGAAAAGATAGAAAATCTACCAGTGACAATTATCGACACATTGACCGATGGCGTATTCTATGAGGCCGGCAAACTGAAAGCAAAAAATAGAATATCTTTGGCGGACGCTATCGCTATTGCAGAAGCAAATGTGCGTGATGCTGAACTTGTAACGTGTGATCATCACGAATTTGACGTCCTTGTAAAGGAAGAGAAAATGGCTGCTTGCTGGATACGGTAGGTAGTCGGCACATTGATTTACCCATTGTATAACGCCAAACTTCAACAAACACAGATAATAATACAAGCCGCATAAACGTGAGAGTAACAAACATCCCTAACGCGATGCCGGCATATCCCGGAGGATGTCCCCCATTTCCACCATTACATCTCCATCACGCCGAAGGATGGTCCGCAATCAGAATTCAGATTCCTGAATGTAGATTACAACAGCGAAAACCGCGCAATCCGCGAAATCCGCGCCAAAAAAAGAGAGAAAAATGAAACCCAACATCTTCCCATTCCAAGGCAGCATCAATCAATCCGACCGCCATTGCCTCAACGGCCACAGAACCGCCCTTCTCTGGTTCACCGGCCTTTCCGGCAGCGGGAAATCCACCCTGGCCCATGCCCTTGAAGAACGTTTGTTCAATATGGGCATCCGCAGTTACGTCCTGGATGGCGACAATATCCGCTGCGGTCTGAATAATGACCTGGGCTTGAGCCCCAAGGACAGAAAAGAAAACATCCGCCGGATTGCCGAGGTGGCCAAACTCATGGTGGATTCGGGCATCCTTGTGTTTGCCGCCTTTATCGCACCCTACAGAAACAGTCGAATGTTTGTTCGAGAACTGATGTCGGATTACCCATTTTATGAATGCTATGTGAATTGCCCTGTGGATGTGTGTGAAACAAGGGATCCGAAAGGTCTTTACAAGAAGGCCCGTAAAGGTGAAATCACCAATATGACGGGCCTGACAGCTCCTTATGAAGAGCCGAAGAACCCGGAACTAATTGTAGCCACAGACCTCATGCCCCTAAACCAATGCGTGGACCAATTGATTGACTTTCTTATCGTCAGAAAAATCATTTTTTCAAGGGCGCCAAATGGCCATTCTCTTCAGCAATCCCTGACATAAATCACCTGTACCCCTACCCGAACATCGAAAGAAAAATCCGTGTAATCCGTGAAATCCGTGCCAAAAAAACCTCCACGAATCCCATCGATAAAAGGAACACCAAAAATGACCTACCAAAAAAACATCCTCTGTATCGGCGCCGGCTACGTGGGCGGTCCCACAATGGCCATGATCGCCTGCAAATGTCCCCAATACAAAGTAACGGTGGTGGATATCAACCCCGAGCGCATTGCTCAGTGGAATTCGGATAACCTCCCCATCTATGAACCAGGCCTTAGCGAAGTGGTCAGTATCGCCCGAGGCAGGAACCTTTTCTTCAGCACGAACATTGAGAAGGGCATCAAGGAATCCTCCATCATTTTCGTTAGCGTCAACACTCCCACCAAAACCTTCGGCGCCGGCGCCGGCATGGCGGCCGATCTTCAATACTGGGAAAAAACAGCCCGTACGATTCTGGAAAACGCCGATTCATCCAAGATCATTGTTGAAAAGAGCACCCTTCCTGTGAAAACCGCATTGGCCATGGAAAGGATACTGACTTCAAGCGGTAACAGCGTCCGTTTCGATGTCCTCTCCAATCCTGAATTCTTGGCAGAAGGGACGGCCATGAGCGATCTGGAAAAGCCCGATCGCGTCCTGATCGGTTCCCGTGAAACAGCGGCGGGAATCAGCGCCAGGGACGAACTGGTGGAGATTTACGCCAACTGGGTTTCCAAAGAGAACATCCTCACCGCAAACATCTGGAGCAGCGAGCTTTCCAAACTGGTGGCGAATGCCTTTCTGGCCCAGCGGATCTCTTCCATCAACGCCATATCGGCCTTATGTGAAAAGGCCGATGCGGACATTACTGAAGTTGCTCGCGCAGTGGGCATGGACAGCCGCATCGGCAGCAAGTTTCTGAATGCCAGTGTGGGGTTTGGGGGTTCGTGCTTCAAAAAAGACATCCTCAACCTGGTATACCTCTGCCGCCATTACGGTCTTAACGAAGTGGCGGATTACTGGGAGGGTGTGGTCAGGATCAATGAATATCAAAAGGAGCGTTTTGTCCTAAACATATTAACAGCCATGTTCAACACCCTGGCTGGAAAGAGGATCTGCCTTTTTGGTTTTGCATTTAAGGCTAACACCGGCGACACGCGCGAGACCCCGGCCCTGTCCATTGCCCGAAAACTGATGGAGGAGAATGCTGAACTGGTCATCTCCGATCCACAGGCGCTTGAAAACGCAAGAAAGGATCTGCGGGATATTGAGGGAAAAGTCGCCTATATCGAAGATCCGTATGAAGCCGCTACTCAGTGCCATGCCATAGCCATTCTCACCGAATGGGATCTTTATCGGAATCTTGATTATGAAAAGATATTCAGGAAAATGAAGAAGCCCGCGTTTGTTTTTGACGGCAGAAACATCTTAAACCACAAAAAACTTTTTGAAATGGGCTTCAATGTCTATTCAGTCGGGAGACCGGCATTAACTCATTTCAAGGTAGATTAGGCAACTGATGTTCTTTCGTAGACCTGGCATACCGCGTGGTTGGTGGGATTTCTTGTTTTGAAAAAGGGAAAATAGTGGATACTGAACCCAAAACTGTTTGATAACCGGTGCTGCCGGTTTCATCGGTTTTCATCTTTCCAAGCGTTTATTGCAATCGGGCATTCATGTTATCGGCATCGACAACATGAACGCATATTACGATGTGAGACTAAAGAAAGCACGTCTCGAAGGACTAAGGCCTTTCAAAAACTTCTCTTTTTTCAAATGTGACTTGACCGATAAAACTGAGATGGATGCTGTATTTAAAAAGGGCCGGTTTGAAATCGTGGTCAATTTAGCAGCACAGGCCGGCGTTCGGTACTCGCTGGAAAACCCTTCTTCATACATAAGCTCAAACCTTGTGGGCTTTGCCAATATTCTCGAATGCTGTCGCCACCACGACATTCAGCATCTCGTTTTTGCTTCATCAAGCTCGGTCTATGGCGCGAATACGCAACTTCCGTTCTTCGTACACCACAATGTGCGGATCATCCTGTTTCTCTTTATGCCGCAACAAAGAAAGCCAATGAACTGATGGCGCACACCTATAGCCACCTGTATGCTATACCCAGCACCGGACTAAGGTTTTTTACTGTTTATGGCCCGTGGGGAAAACCCGACATTGGAGCCGTGTCTGAAGTTTCGTACTGGAAAGCAGCACAAGATTCATATGAGATTTGATCTCAAACCAAAACAACAAATGATCACAAAAACAATAATTTCCGTATTGTGCGCCGCTCTATGTTTTTTTGCCATTGTTCTGACTTGTCAAGGACAGGAAACAGTCCAAGCGCCGCAAAAACAATACAAAGAACCATTGAAGGACCGCTGGTTCTTTTCATACGGTTACAAACGCAACCGCAAGGATGTCGAGAAAATCAAGTCTCTTATCGACATTGCCGCAGAGCACGGATTGAACGGTATGGTCCTTTCCTCTTTTGGGTTGGACAGCATTACACGCTGGAACGAAAAAGACATTGCCCTGTTGAAAGAGGTCGCGGCTTACTGCGAAAAAAGGCAAATAGAACTGATTCCAATCGGTTTCTCTGTGGGGTGCGGCGGTGGCGCTCTGGGGCATGATCGCAACTTTGCCGCAGCATTGCCGGTATCCATTTCACTCAAGGCCGAAGCAGGAAAACTCATTCCGGTTTCAGGCGAGAATCTTGTGAAAAATGGAGACTTGGAGCAAAGCAGCGTCAACGGCTTTAAGGAATACGAATTCCATGATCGGCCGGGGAAAGTTTCTTTTGTGGATCGGATGTCATCTTCCGGTAATTACTCGATCCGGTTCGAGAACTTCGGAAATTTCCAACATGGCCTTGCCAGAATTATGCAGAAGGTGGCAGTTAAGCCCGGTCGTGTGTATCGGTTCTCTTTCATGCTGAAAACCAAGAACCTTCAGCCAATATCAGGTCTAAAAGCCATAGTCTATGCGAATGGGCGCCTCCTTACCAGTATCTATATCTATCCCAAGGTGAAACCTACGCAAGAATGGACAAACGTGTCCCTGGAGTACATCAACTTTGATGAAAAGGAAGTCAGCCTCTATGCCGGTATCTGGAAGGGCGAAACAGGGAAATTCTGGATTGACGATATCAAGTTCTCTGAAGAGGGATCATTGTCAGATATTGTGCGCCGTGAAGGTACGCCTCTGAAACTCAGGAGCAGGGACCGAGATGTGGTATTTGTTGAAGGCAAGGATTTCGATTCTATAAAGTGCTTGAAAGAATTGAGGCACATATCTCTGCCATTGGGTTCGTCTATTCGGGAAGGCGAGAATCTGGAACTTTCCTGCTATAAGATTCCCTATGTGGGCCGATCTTGGGGTAAGCAGATCAGTCTGTGCATGTCTAACCCCGGACTTTACGACTACTGGGAGGCTCAAGCGAAGATGCTCTACCAGGTTATCAAATACAAAAGGTTCCTTTTATCAATGGACGAGATCCGCAATGGGGGGGGATGTATTTCCTGTCGCAAACGGAGCATCTCTATGGCCAGGATTCTTGGCGACTGCATTACTCGTCAGTACACCATTTTCAAAACTATCGATCCTAAAATTGAGGTTATGATTTGGTCCGACATGCTCGATCCCGCGCACAATGCCCATAACAAATACCATGGTGTTGTGGGTGACTTCACAGGTTCCTGGAAGTACGTGCCTAATGATGTGACCATAGTATGCTGGTCTCATAGAATCAGCAACAGATCACTCAGTTTCTTCTCTGGAGAGGGTTTCCACACCTTTGGAGCTGCCTATTATGATGGTGACGATCTCACAAATCCCAAGGAATGGCTTGTATCCTTAAGCAAAACTCCCAATGCTGATGGTATTATGTATACCAGCTGGAAGAAAAAATACCGGTTGCTTGTCGAGTTCGGGGATCTTGTGTCAGAAAACGATATCAAGGAAAAAGGAGAGAGTGGCCTGTAAACTAGCCGCTTTCGAACAAGGCCTACTTGAATAATGGAACTTTTCCAGAAACACTAAGACACCAAGAACATAGATGAAGTTTAGCAGCACAGATTAATGTCCGTTACTCATAGGAAAACCCTTTTTTTTGTGCTCAAGTTCCGCAAACCATTAGAGTGTGGTCTGAAATAATTTGTTGAATGGGTCAACGGGTATTTTATGATTGATCCTGGGTCTGACTTTACTTTAAACAAATGAAAACATTATGTAAAAGGTAAGAATTGAAGTGATGAATAATTTTCATAACCTTTACTTTAGATCATCTGGTTTGAAGATATAGGCGCTGTTGATGTTAAAACCAGCTATTGATCTCATAGGTCGTGAGCGTTGCAGTGGGTGTTTTGCCTGTCTTTCTTCTTGCCCCGAAAATGCCATAACCATGCAATTGGATAACTATGGATTTTATGTGCCTTCAATTGATCGACAAGCATGCGACCAATGTGGTGTATGCTCAACCTTTTGCCCCGTAGTTAGTCATGAAGAAAAGACTAACGAAGCTATAGCGCCAAAGGCGTTTGCCGCTTGGTCCTTGGATGATCAAAGGCGTATGGAAAGTTCTTCAGGTGGCATCTTCAGCGAGCTGGCTGCGCCTATCCTGGAAAATGGAGGAGTTGTTTTTGCGTGCGTATGGGGAGAGGGAATGCTCCCCCGCCACATTCCGATTACCAATATGGCTGGTTTGCAGCTGGCTAGAGGGTCGAAATATGTTCAGAGCCATATCGGGGATGCCTACAAACAGGTTATTGAGCTTTCCGAGGACAAAGAGGTTCTTTTTGTGGGCACGCCGTGTCAAGCGGCAGCCATGCGTCGTTTTAGGAGAAAAAACAATGCCAACGAAATTCTGATTGCTGATCTCGTCTGCCATGGAACGGCATCAATGAAAGCCTTCCATTCTTATTTGCAATTTCTTTTCAATGGAGACAAAGTTCAACAGATCAATTTTCGGGACAAAACAAATGGCTGGAAAAATTATCGTTTGAACGCCTTATCTGCATCAGGAAAAATCTATGACCGCAAATGACGGTTGGATTTTGTAACCCCCTGCTTTTCTTCTAATATCCTCAACCCGTTTTTGTTTGCACAGTATACGTTTTAAGGTTTTGGGCCATTTCGATGGTAATTTCTTGGATT
>Ga0233431_1005392_pt1 | contig 12482 bp, 7 predicted proteins | sample SI_118_April2016_FD_179867 | JGI IMG/M metagenome (GOLD analysis project Ga0233431, IMG submission 179867) | Seawater microbial communities from Saanich Inlet, British Columbia, Canada - SI_118_April2016_200_MG | ecosystem: Environmental > Aquatic > Marine > Inlet | place: Canada: British...
TCGGCACCCGCCTTGCCATAAAGACGGTCCGCACCCTCGCCGCCCGACAAGACGTCGTCGCCGTCCTCGCCGTACAGGCGGTCGTTGCCCGAACCGCCGGAAAGCGTGTCGTGTCCGCCACGGCCATACAGGCTGTCGTTCCCGCCTTCGCCGGAGATGGCATCGTTGGCTTCCGTTCCGCGCAGGGAGTTATTGGCGTCGGTGCCGTCCAATGAATTGGCGATCAACGGATCGACCACGAGCTGGAAACTCGTTTCGGTTCGCGCTTCGCCCCCGGCGGCTTCTTCGGCAATGGCCTCCACCGAAAGCGAATAGGTGCCTTTGGCCCCGGCGGGAACCGTGAGGTTGAGCCCGTCGATATCCCCGCGCCCGAGGGTCCACGATCCGTCGCCATTGTCGGAACCGGCGGAAAGCATTGCGCCTGCGGGCAGACCGGACACTTTGACGCTAAGGGTTTCAGAACCATCCGTGTCGGAAAGATGGGCGGCGATATCCAGGCCGATCGGAACCGTTTCTGTACCGGTCGCGTCTGCGGCCAAAACCTGCGGCGCGTCGGCAAGCGCCTGGACATTGAAGGACACGTTGCCCTGATCCACGCCGCCGCGACCGTCGGAAACCACAAAGGAAAATTGGTCCGTTCCGCTGAAATCCGGGTCGGGCGTATATGCGTAAGTTCCGTCCGGCGAAATCGTCACACTGCCGTGGTCGGGGTGTCCGCCGCCAGCCACAGCGAATGTCAGGTCGTCTCCGTTGCCGTCAAAAGCCGAAAGGCGTCCCTCGGAAAGCCCGTCCTCGGCCGAGGCGACATTGATGATATCCACCGCCCTGGGTGCGGCATTGCTTGGTGGTGGCGCGGCATCATCCGCAACGATGGCTTCAACGGGCGGGGGCGGAGGCGCCAGCGGAGCCGAGAGGGGTATCGGAGCCGGTGGTGGCGGCGGGGGTGGGGGTGGGGGCGGCGGAGCGGCTACACGCTGCGGGGCCGGTTCGACGTTTGGTTCAACACCGGGGTTCGGGTCGGGATCAGCTTCGCCCGACGGGTTTCCACTGCCCGCAGTTTCCCCGCCGTCGCCAACACCCGTATCGCCAGATCCGGGCTCTTCGGAATCAAGCGGATCGATGTCGCCGCCATCACCCGTGGCCAACTCGATATCTTCCAAGTCGCCGAATTCGCCGCTGTCGGCATCGTCGGCGGACGTTTGCACGCCCTCCTGATCGTCGATATCGTCGACGTCGGCGATTTCCAGCCCGTCCAGACCATCGGTTTCGTCATTGCCGTCGTTTCCGCCAATGCCTTCGCCCGCCGCAACACCGGTTTTGGCGGCGGAAACCAGTTGTTCCAATTCAACGCCGGGAATGGTCGTTCCATCGGCGGCAACCAGTGTCGGCGTATCCTCGCCAGTGAAAAACCCACGGACGACCATGCGGAAACCGTCAGCGCCGGTCAGCACCAAATCTTCACCTGACTGTTCGAAACTGACCTCGGAAAGGTCAATCCCTTCGGGCAAGACGAACGTCCGACCGTCCTCGGTATCGGTGGCGGCCACCTGGATCAGGTTGCCGCCGGTGGCAGAGACATTCGCCATTCTAGGCTTCCGTCACTTTGGCGGTATTGACGCCGAAAAAGGGAATGTCAAACGCACGGCCGAGCGGGCGCTGTATCAGCGGAATAGTCGGTTTATTGATATGAAAATGGGAATTGGCGCTAATACGCTTCTTATTTTGCATTGCAGAATGCGAATCCCCCTTCTCTTTCGCGTTCTTACGGCGCAATCACCCCCCAAATTCGTGACCAACGCCTGATTGACCGTCATTACTCCGCAAACGGCATGCCAACTACGAACATATCAAGGCTTCCTACGCCCCAATATCAAAATGTAGCCCCACGGCCGCGATAATCGCGCAATATGTGGAAAGAAGAAAGGGGAAATGCGCCCTATGCAGAAGCCCCTGAGGAGGAAACGAAACCGCTAAGATCGGGGCTTTCGGCCCGCCCAAACACCTCTTCGATGGCCCGCGCCACGGCCACCGCCCGGGCGTCTTCTCCGGCGCGGCACATAACCTGAAAACCGACCGGAAGGCGGCCTTTCGCAATCGGAACGGGCAACACGGCCCCACACAGGCCAAACAGATTTCCCGGTTGCGAGTTTTGGCTCATCCGCATGGTTGTTTCGAGAGCCTTGTTCACGTCGGAAAGATCGGAAACGGGAACCGCCGTCAACGCCGCCGACGGCGATATCCAGGCGTCGAACGGGCGCATTTTTTCGTCAACGATCCTGGAGATCTCCGCCCTGCGCTGTTCAAGCCGCAGAACGTTCCATCCCGGTTCCTCCAGCCCGCGGGCCGAGCGGGCCGAAACCACCGGATCCATGATGGTGCGCCCCTGCTCGTACCGCTCGCGGCCCAAAACCGAAATCAGGCAGACGGGCAGAATGGTGGGAAAATAGGTTTCCCTCTCGGCGGCCTCGGGATGATCCACACCCGACAAAACAGCGCCCGCAGCCTCCAGCGTCGCGCACGCATCAGCCATGGCGGCTTCAACCTCGGGGCCCAAGTTTTGGAACAAGTAATCCGGGCACCCGAGTTTCAACCCCTTTACCGACGAGACCGCCGCTTTCGCCTGCCCCGACAACGCCGCGAAGACAATCTCGGCATCTGCCGCCGAACGCGTCAGCGGACCGATGGTATCCAGATGCCGGGCCAGCGGGAAGACGCCGTCCGCCGGCCACAGACCCCAGGTCGTCTTGAGCCCGGAAATGCCGCACATGGCGGCCGGGACCCGCACCGACCCGCCGGTATCAGAACCGATGGCGAAACCGCACATTCCGGCGGCAACGGCGGCAGCCGAACCGGTCGACGATCCGCCGGTCAATCGTTTGATATCCGAATCCCACGGGTTCCAGGGCGTTCCCCGGGGCTGGCTTGGCCCATTGATGCCGAAGGCGAACTCGACGGTTCGGGTCTTGCCCAAAATGACGCATCCTGCGCGCTTCAACGCCTTGACGAAACTTCCCTCCTCGCCGATCAGATCGGCGACGTTCAGGCGCGTACCAGCCGTGGTTGGCATTCCCTCAACGGCGAAAAGGTCCTTCACCGCGACCGGAACCCCCATCAACGGACCAAGGTCGGTGCCCGACGCCAGAAGGGCGTCCACGGCGCCGGCGCATTCCAAAGCCTGATCGGCGGCAAGGTACTGAAAGGCACTGATTTGCGGGTCCAGAGCCGCTATTCGATCGAGAAACGCCTGGGTTGTTTCCAGGGCGCTGGTCTTGCCGTCACGCAGGCGCTTGCCATATGCCTCAATACCACCACGTTCGAACGGGTCCATCGGAATGCCCGACATTTTTTTCCTCCCCACGATTGTTTTTTGCGCCTCTCGAAATCATCTATCCATCCGGGACAGACGTCACCTTAATCCGCCTTCATTCGTTTCGCGAGGGTAACGCAATGAAACCAAATTGGCTGGGTGGCGAAATCGACGTGAAACAGAGGGCCAATATCGCGGTCGGACAAGAGCGAGAATTGGTGCCGGCCTACAGACGCGGGATTGACAAATACCATGCTGCATCCATCCGCCAACGTTCCGAAGATCCTTCTCTTCCTTCTTGTTGCCGTCGTCGTTGCCTGGGTGCCGCGGGCTGCGACGGCAGACCATGGCGCCGCTGAACGTCTGGTTCCGCCGCCCAAGGGATTTATCGATTTCTGCCGACGCCATCCCGGAGAATGCACTTCAGTCGGCAAGGCCCCGGCGGTGATCGGCTTCTCGCCCGCCCGCTTCGATCAAATTTCGGATATCAACCGGAAAACCAATTTAAACATTTCGTATCGTGCCGACAGCTACACTTTCGGGCGCCTGGAATTCTGGGAATATCCGTTCGTCTATGGCGACTGCGAAGACTACGCGCTCCTTAAGAAGCGCCAGCTGACAAAGCTGGGATTTCACCCCTCGAGCCTGCTGCTCGCCACGGTACGCACCCAAAACGTGGGGCTTCACGTGGTCCTTCTGGTGTTGACGAGCGACGGCACCTGGGTACTCGACAATAGGAACCCATCGGTCGTCCGGCCACAGGCGACCACCTATGAATGGCTCAGTCGCCAGAGCCGTTTTAACCCGGCGAACTGGGTCGCCATGGATTCCGTCCATTCGCACAGGATGCCCGGCGCCGCGACCGCGACCGGCGGGAACTGACTTATCAGTTGATCACCTGCCAGCCTCCGCCTCCGCTTTGGTTGCCACTTTGATTGTCGGTGGGCCCCCACGGTTGGTTCACGCCGGGTGTTCGCGGCGGCGGGCGGCGGTCCGGAATTGACGGGCCCGTTTGCGTTGCCCCGCGTGCGCCCGGGCGGGCATCCAGATTGGTAAACAACCATCCTCCCATTGTCGCGCCCCAAACATTGAAGCAGTATTTTTCCGGATCATCCACACTGTCGGTAAAGTATTTGCGGACCAGTTGCTCAATGTCGTTGGCGGCGGACGATGCCGCCGAGGGGGTCGACGGGTCGCTGACAAGGCTGCGGATATAATTCACGATGCGCTGGGCGGTTCCGACGCCGACCAATCCTGAATTTAGCCCTCCGCCCATCCCGCTTCGGGTCACATTGGCCACTTGCTCGCCACGCGCCTGAATCTCGAAAAACGCGGTGCCAAACAAGTGGTACCATGGACCGGCATTGTCGCCCGCAAGCGGATCTCTTGCCGGTCGGCTTGGCAATTGTCCGCCGCGAATGGTCGCCAAATATCTGCCGAAGAAAGCCCGGTCGGGTTGAATCCCTGTCAGGTTCGCATCTCCCGAACGGGCCAACGAACGAAGTGTGTTGTGGGCCAGCAAGGCGGCGGAGCGGGCGTCACCGTTGCGTTGTTCCAGCGCCAGAGCGAACACATCACCGGGATTAAGCCTGCGGCTCTCGCGAAGGCTTTTCCTGACGATCCCCTGCATCAATCCGGCTTCGGTTCCCCTGGGCGCGGCCTTCTCAAGGCGTTGGAATGAAGCCTGATAGCGCAACACCGTTTGCGCGTCTTCGGCCCGCGTAAACACAAAATCCTGGGAAGTGTTGCGCATGTCGAACCGGTTGTTCAAGCCGCCGCCCGATGCGTAAAGCCAATTTAACGCCGCCAGTTGCGCGACTTTACTGTCGGGCACGGAAACGTGAAGCGGTTTCCCGGGGTTGCGGCTTTTATAGGCCGCCACCGCTTGGCGCAGGTCCGCCATCAACCCATCCAGGTCGTGCCGAATGTGGGTTTCCGCAGGTTGGCGGATGCCGTAGGCGGCCAGCCCTTCCTTACAAATCTTCAAGCCTTCCGGCGGATAAAACTGCTCGGGCGGTTGCGGTGGTTGCGCGGGTTGGGGCGGGGGGACGGCAGCACTATCGGGAACCAGCACAAATGCGATGGCCGCCGAGCCGGTTTCCGTTTCCTCCTTGTTGACCGGCGCGCCCTGAGCCTTTCGCGAATAATGCCAAACCGTGGTTCCCGACACGCTTAAATTCCAGGATGCCGCACCCTGCGGCGCGCCGATACGCGCCTGCCCGGAACCGGCGGTGGCCTGTTGAACCGGGCCGCCCGAGAAGCTGTATTTTTCGTCTTTTATGCGCCACTGGGCGTAGCCGTGAAAACTGCCCGAAACGGTTTCCCACGAACAACCCGTCGGCCCCTGACTTTGGATCGTCGTATTGCGACCGACATTGGTGTGGGCGGCCGGGTCGATGCAGAATTTCCGCCGTTTGCCCATGGTCATCGCCATGATCGCACCACCGCTCACACGAACCTCGGCGCCCGGCGTCAGGGTGGTGCCGCCGAAAGACACCTCCATGTCTGTAGCCGACACCAATGTGGCCTTCAGCGTAGCGGCATGCAATTGAGGCGTTGCAGAGGCAAAAACCATGAAAGTCGCAGCAGAAATGGCGGGCCAAATGCGCATGTTGTTTCTCCCGGACCGACGAACAGCACCAAAATTAATGCGGGATGATAGCGGGGTTACACATCACGCGGAAGGGCGCGGGAACCAGATACCGGCAAGAAGTTCGGGCTGAATAGATCAACGGCCGCCATCGCGTGGAAAACGGCCTCATTTTCGTGTATAATTTACTCCGCTATTAAGAATGGCATAACGCCCCTTCCTAGGTGAAGCGTCGCAAGGTTTGCCGCTGGAATTGAATTACGCTGCTTCCCATATATAGCGTCACGTTAGTGTGCAGGACCGAGCGGACGATGGATAAGAAAGCTAAACGCGTTGATGAAGTGGTTTGGACCGGCAAGTCGGACCGGAAGATTGCGGCCGAGTCGGAGATTTTCGAGCCCAAGACGTCTTCAACAGGCAAAACCGTTTATAAAGTCGCCCGCGAAGCGGGACCGGCATCCGGTACCGCCAAGCCGCTTTATCCCGAAGCGGTGAACGAGCGTCCTGCCGAACCCAAACGAATACCTGCAAAGGCACCGGCATCGACCGCACCCAAGCAGGCGCCCACGGCGCGCGAAAAAGGCCGGGTGATCGCGCAAACCGTTGTTGGATCCTTCGTTGATCGCATGAAAGCCGAAGCCCAGCGCAAGGGCGGGGCCTTGTCGCTTGACGATATCGAGGCGCTTGATCAGGAGTTCGGGGAGAAGACGGCGGCCCTGGAAGTTTTGTTTGAGAAGACCTTTGAGGAATTTGCCCGATCTTACGCCAGCCGCGCCGCCGAAAATCGGCGCGAGAACTCATTTGATAGGCTGATTGTCAGCTCTTTCGAGAGGCTTCTTACCGGCGGAAAAGGGCCAAGTGCGGCCCAGGGTGGAATTTCCCGGCGCATCATGCCCGGCTTCTTCATGGCGCTAAACATGATGCTGGGTCAGGACGAGGTGGCCACCTTTCGAGCCAAGGCAGAAGCTGTTTTCGATCGCGTGAACAAATCTGACGGTGCCGTCGATTGGCCCGCCTTCTTCACTGCGGCAAAGGATGTTCGCCTTGATGTGTTGATTGCCATGGCCGTGCATTTTTCCAGACCCGACAAGCGCGCGGCCTGGTTTCTGGATATGATCAACGACCACCTGTCGCCCGCCGATACCGACCCGGAAACGGATGCCACGTGGCGGCTATCGCGACATTCATACGAACGCCTGATTGATGTCTTGTTTTCCGATTTGATGGCAGCGGTCGGCAGCCCCAAGGCACGCGAAGCCATCACCAAGCGCTTTGGTCCGGAAACCTGCACTTCCGTCGTTGCCATTATGAAAGGACTGGGTGCGTAGCCCGCCGTTGGTATCGACGCCTTATTTGACATCGAGCGTTTGCCGCATCGACCACCGACCCGTGCCAAGCGGGCGTCTTTGGTTGTCATTTTTCCCTCCGGTTGGCAGGGTCGAGCCCGACGTGCTAGGAGTAAGAAAAATTTGAAGCCGTGTCGTTTGACGGACGCATTTCGTTTGCCAAGGGTAGGGTCGTGATGGGCGATTTTGGTTCTTTGATTACACTTGGCGTGATTGCCGTCCTGGTGGTGGTTGCCGGGATTCTGATATTGATTTTGCAAAAAAAGTCAGAGCAAAAGCGCGCTCACTCCGCCTTGGATGCAGAACAATCCGCCCGAACGGCAAAGCTGACGGCAGCCAAAAGGGCCGAATTATCAAAAACGATCAAGAAGGTTCAGTGGGCGAAGCAGTTTGCCGTCGATGCCGGTGTCATCGACCGGGATCATCAGATTTTGTTTGGTCGAATTAATAATTTCAATCAAAGCATTCCTGCGTTTCGAACGGCTGAACAAATGTTGCCAACACTGGAATCCTTGAAGAAGTACACGCAAATTCATTTTCAGCGTGAGGAAAGACTGCAACGGCTTTCGGAATTCCCGTTTCGCGACGATCATAAGGAAAAACACGATGCCCTGATCAAAAGCGTGGAAGATCTGATCGAGAAGGCGAAAAGGGCGAATGAAGACAATATTACGGATATCGCCGTTGAAATTTCATCGGTATTCGAGAAATGGGTTACCGGCCATGTGATTGAAAATGACCTTCTCATGAAACCCTATGTGGACCGGATGCGCGAACATGCGTCTGGCATGGACAAATTGGCCTGACCAAACCTGCGGCCTAACCGTCGCGGAGCACTCGGCAAAAAAAATTCCGCCCCGCAATGCCAAACGGCTCCGTCAGAAATACAGGAACTCGATTGTCTGTTTGATGCGATTTTCGAGTTCGACCGGATTGTTCCAACGTTCCAGCGTGACGTCGCCGGTGCGGAACTCCTTGAAGAACTGATACGATTTCAGGTGCTCGAACACCGAATCCAGGTTCGGCGGCAGGCGGAACCAATCGGGCCGGCCTTTTAACTCGGTCAGGTTGGGTTGGCCGGTGCCGGTATCGGCCGGACTTTTCGGGTCGACCCTGGGCGAGCCGTCGGCGTAAGTGTATCGGGGTTTGCGCGGCGTCAAAAGAACCAGAACGGACTTGGTATAATCCAATGTGTCCTCGTGGGAGAAGAAATACTGAAGGCCCGGAATGTCCTGCAAAAGCGGGACGCCGTCGTGCAGCTTTTCCGTTTCCCTCTCGCTGAGGCCGCTGATGACAATGGTGTCGTCGAAGTTCAACACGACATTGGCGGTAACCAGCGTTTTGGCAACCTGGGCGAAGTTTGCGAAGCTCGCTGCCGACGAGCGGCTCTCAATGAAAGCGCGGGCGGCGGAAACCTCCAACTGGACCTGGTCATCTGAAATGAACGTCGGCGTCACCTCAAGACGGATACCAATGGGCACATCCTGAACCGTACCCTGGCCACCGGAAACGCCATCCAATTCGACATGCCAGACGGCGCCCGTGAAAAATTCGGATTTCTTGCCTTCCAATGCGATCAGGCTTGGCCGGGCCAATACCTCGTTGTGGTCGTTGTTGTCGTTGAAGATGTTCAGCGAATAGGTGGCGGAAAGCAAAAGGGTCGGACTGTAGGTAAACGTATGAACCCTCGAATCCGCCCCCGTGGTGGCGTCGTTTTCCGTCCTTGTGCTTTCGAAGGCGAAGGTGTCACCGCCGAGGGTTGCGGTCAGGCCATTCAGCAGATTGACGCCCTTGTCCGTCGCAATCCGTTCAAACACAACCGGTGTGTCAAACACGCCAGAATCCCCGACGTCAAACGCAATTGGCGGTGTAGCAAAGACAACATCAAATACGGTGCGATCATCGCCGGCAAGGAAACCGCCAAGAAGGCGGCAGAAACGGGCAAGACCGCAGCGGACGCCGTACTGTCTGGCATCCGAAAGGGCGCAAAGGCGGTGCCGGTGGATGCCGATCCGCGGGTGGCGTCGTTGATTGCCGCGCTCAAAAGCGCTGAAGCCATCCTTGAGGCGGCGAAGGCTACCGTCCACGGAATTGGCAACGCCTCGGATCAAGTCAGAAAAGCCCTCGTGGCCGCCTCCAGACCGGGCGTGCTGAACCTCAAGGATGCGTTGATCCAAGGCAGCCTGAAGAAAGCGATTTTGGGTACCCCGGCCGTAGCCGGGTTCGACTTTGAAGTGCTTGGGCAAAGCCATAAAATGGGGATGGCGTTCAGCCTGACCGACCCGGCCTTCGATGCCGATCAATTGTCTGAAATGGCCTTGTTTATCGCCTGGCAGGCACTGAAAGCAGATCATCAAGCGTCGGCACTATTGGTCAATGCCATGCATGACGCCTACGTCAAAAAACACGATGCCGCTCAGACCACACTCCAAAAGGCGCTGAAGGATAACGGGCTCGACTGACCCGTTTTTGAGCTCAGAGATTTTGATCGATATGCCCGGGTTTCTTACTATTGCTTGCGCTGTCAGCCGCATGTACACCGGGCTAAAGGGGGTGTCCGGCTTCTGGTTTTGCTGGGTCGTCGATCAACAAACGGACCCTTTCCAGGAGTTCCGATCGGCGATAGGGCTTGCTGATTAGATTCGCCTTTTTGGCCAACCGCCCCTGGTGGATCACTGCATTCGCGGCGTAACCGGTGGTGAACAGAACGTTCAAACCGGGCTGCAGACCTTCCGCCTTCTCAGCCAGTTCCAACCCGTTCATTCCTTTCGGAAGCACGACGTCGGTGAACAACAGGTCAATGGGATCCGACCGCCTGATTTCCTCCAAGGCTTCCGGTCCGTTGGTGGCTTCGATGATTTCATAGCCCGCTTTCCGGAGAGTTTGAACGGACCCGCGGCGCACATCCTTTTCGTCTTCGACAACGAGAATTCGTTCATGCCCCTTATGCCTCACGATCACCTCATCTTCGGCGGAAACCATATCCACCTCCTGCGAGGTGTCCTTGGGAAGAAAGAGCTTGACCGATGTTCCTTCCCCCACCTCGCTGTATATTGTGACGTGGCCCTTAGACTGTTTGACGAACCCATAGACCATGCTGAGACCGAGGCCGCTTCCTTTGCCCACATCCTTGGTCGTAAAAAACGGCTCGAATACATGCTCCAGTTCGTCGCGCGGAATTCCCGTACCGGTGTCGCTGATCGCCAACTGCACGTAGTCCCCCACTTCGACCTCGTCGTATGCGGCCACGTTTTCCTCATCCAGCGGAGCGTTTACCGTTTCGATGGTTAACACGCCTCCGGCCGGCATGGCGTCGCGCGCATTCAGCGCCAGATTGATAATCGCTGATTCCAATTGATGGGCATCCACCAATATCCGCCATGTGTCATCGGATTGCTTGATGCGGACCTCGATGGTTTCACCCAGCGTGCGCCGCAACATGTCCTCAATCTCGGCAATCAGCCTGCCCAGATCCGTGGGCTCCGGCGACAGGGATTGGCGACGGGAGAAGGACAGCAGCCGCTGCGTCAGTGTAGCCCCTCGTCGAACAGCTCCAAGGGAACGCCCCACCAGTTCGTCAAGCTCGGGCTTACCCGAAATCTCCTCCTGCAAAAGCCCCATGTTTAGGCTGACAATTGCCAGGAGGTTGTTGAAGTCGTGCGCGACGCCGCCGGTCAACTGGCCGACGGCTTCCATCTTTTGGGACTGGCGAAGGCGTTCTTCGGTCTGAAGGCGTTCCGTAATATCCCGGTTTACGCCCAGCCTGCCGACGACTTCTCCGTCAACATCGAAAAGGGGCATGATCTGCGCTTCCATCACGCCTTCACGGCCGTCCTTGCGGATAAACCTCGTATGATCGCTATGGAAACCGTTCTTTTTGATCGCCTCCTTGATTTCATGGCGACGTGTGCCAGGAACATCCTCTTTGACGAAAATATCCGAGAACTCTCCGACGAATTCCTCTTTGGCGTATCCGAAAACTCTCTCGGCGCCCGGATTGCAGTCAAGGATGCGTCCCTCCGCATCATGAACGACAACCGCATCCGACATTTGTTCCCAAATAATCGCGTGTTGACGAAGATTCTGTTCGGTCTTTTTGCGGTCGGTGATGTCAACGGCAACCGTACCGATGGCGTTGATGGAACCGTCGGTCGAGGCGACCGGAAATTTGATCAGAATTCGGTGATGGATTTTCCCGTTCCGGGGAACCGCCACCTCCATTTCGATCGGTTTTCCGGTCTCAAGCACCCGTTTTTCGGCTTCGGCCAGTTTAGCTACTTCGACGGGATCGGCCAACATCTCCGCCGCCGTCTTTCCAAATAATTCTTCGGAAGAATGCCCGAGCCAGTCCTCATAGGGCTTGTTGACCACCAGATACCGGCCCCCGGAATCCTTCAGGTTCATGCAAACAGGCGTATGGTCTAACACCGCCCGCAGCCGTTGTTCGCTTTCGCGCAGTTTTTCCTCTGCGCGGAGGGCGTACGCCGAGGAGTGCGAGTGCAAACCAAGAAATAAACCATTACCCAGCACCCATACAATGGCATGCCCCCAGACAAGCCCGGCCCGCGATATCCAAGGCTCGTCCATCCCAAGAAAAATCTGTGTCAACCAAGCGAGGGAAAGCGCACAAACGACCGTCCAGCCGGTGACCATTACGGAAAGGAATTGGGTCAGGATATTGAGTTCTGCGTTTGGCCTCGTTTTGATGGTTGCCATCGACTTCCTCCTCCCACTTTTTCCGTTAGTGTCTCATCGACCCCTAAACGGCATCTCCTTTCCCCGGGAATCAAACCCCGGCTCCTCGCCGACGCACCATATCCGGCCACCTGGAGGGCCGTCCGATCCCTGCCCCCACGGATTGGGAGGGCAGGGAAAATGCCGCTGTTTGGGAGACCACCGGCAAATATTTCGGACGGCCCTTGGGAGCCTTATGCCGCACGCACGTTGGTCAGGAACTTGTCGACTTCGGCGCGCAGGGTCTCGGACTGCTCCGACAATTCGCCGGCAGCGGCCTGGATTTGCGTAGCTGCGGCACCGGTATCGTTGGCCGCTGCGTTAACGCCGCCGATATTGGCCGACACCTCGTTGGTGCCCGCCGCAGCCTGTTCGACGTTGCGCGCGATTTCCTGGGTTGCCGCGCCCTGTTCCTCGACCGCAGCAGCGATGGCCGCGGCGATCTCGTCAACTTCGGCAATCGTCTTGCCGATGGCCTCGATGGCCGTGACCGCTTCGCCCGTTG
>Ga0233431_1005393_pt1 | contig 12482 bp, 9 predicted proteins | sample SI_118_April2016_FD_179867 | JGI IMG/M metagenome (GOLD analysis project Ga0233431, IMG submission 179867) | Seawater microbial communities from Saanich Inlet, British Columbia, Canada - SI_118_April2016_200_MG | ecosystem: Environmental > Aquatic > Marine > Inlet | place: Canada: British...
ATCCATAAGATGCTGTCGATTGAAGATCAGGCTGCACAGGTTACTAAAGTTAAAAGGTCAGAGAGCTTTACCATTCACAATCCAATTACAACACGCTCAGATTTACCATTGTCGCATGTCCATAGTGTCATGCACAAACACAATATTTCTGGTATACCAGTTGTAGATGGCGATGAATTGGTAGGTATGATAACTCATCGTGATATCAGGTTTACTGAAGATGTTACTCGTCCGGTTTCTGAGTATATGACCAAACAGCCACTTATTACTGCGCCGATTGGAACAACTGTTGAACAGGCATGGGATATTTTTCAGGACAAGAGAATAGAAAAGCTTCCAGTTGTTGATGAAAACAAACGTCTCGTTGGGTTGATAACGGCTAAGGACATACAAAAAAAGAGGCAGTTTCCTAATGCATGCATGGATGATAAGGGAAGGCTATGTGTTGGTGCTGCAGTAGGGGTATCCGCTGAAACTATGGCGCGAGTGGAAGCACTCGTGAAGGCAGAAGCTGATTTGATTGTAGTTGATACAGCACACGGACATTCCGAAGGTGTACTTAGAACTGTTCGTGGAATTAGAGATAATTTCCCAGACATTCAGATATTAGCTGGAAATGTGGCAACCGCTGATGGAGCTAAGGACCTCGTTGAAGCTGGGGTAGATGGTGTGAAAGTTGGGATTGGAGCAGGCGCGATTTGCACAACCAGAGTGATTGCCGGCATAGGCGTTCCACAGGTTTCAGCCGTGATGGATTGTTCAGATGCACTTGCAGGAACAGGTATACCGATTGTAGCCGATGGCGGAACCAGATATTCCGGTGATATAGCAAAGGCACTTGCTGCCGGTGCAAGCTCGGTTATGCTCGGTTCACTCTTTGCTGGTGTAGAAGAGGCTCCAGGTGAAACGGAATTGTGGGAAGGAAGAACCTACAAGGTGTTTTACGGTATGGGCTCGCTAGCTGCCATGAAGAAAGGGTCGGCCGACAGATACTTTCAGGAAGGGGCAGAACCAGATAAACTCGTTCCTGAGGGAATTGAAGGAAGAGTTCCTTTTAAAGGCAAATTAGCCGATACGATTCACCAGTTGACAGGTGGACTTCGATCGGCTATGGGATACTGTGGTTGTCCCGATATCGAGAGCTTCAAAACCAAAACACGTTTTATACGAATGACTGCCGCTGGTATCCGCGAGAGTCATCCGCATGACGTCGTGATTAATAAGGAAGCACCAAATTATCAGGTAAAACTATAAATGTTTTACGCTGAAATTGTTAGCTTGCCTGGCTTGCGACAAATTTTGAAAGACGAGATTTGCGACGCGAGGCTGTTTTGCGATGTACAACACCTTTGCTGACAAGTCTATCCAGAATCGCGCAAGCACTTCTCAGGTTTTCCTGACGTGCTTCAGAGTTCTCGGATTCTCTTAACTTGCGGATTGAATTGCGCATTTTGGTGCGAAATTGACGGTTTCGTTCGTTAGCTTTGCGACTGGTTTTGATTCGCTTAAGTGCTGACTTATGATGTGCCATTGAAATTGCCTTTACTTGTTTTCAAACTTTATGTCTTTGACCGGATATGCAATCCCGTGCATGTCACATTAGTATCTGTAGATTGATACATAAGAACTTCGGGAAAATAGCTTGCCAGTAAATTGACTTTTACTTGAGCTTTCTAATTTATCCATTTATTTTCGTTAAGTCAAGAGGTGTTTTTAATTTCCTCAAATCATACATACGATTGTAAGCAATATCCGCGGAGGTTTTGGATGAAGGTTGCATTATTATCTCTTTCGCTGATATTCACACTTACAAGTTGCGCATATTACAATTACTTGTACAACGCAAAACAATCTTACGCTGAGGGTGAAGAAAAGCGTCGCGAGCAGATTGACGAACCTCAATCAGGAAAGAAAAAAAAGGCTCCTAAAGAATTTCAAAACGTCATTGAATCTGCAGGACGCATGTTAGATTTTTATCCAGACAGCAAATGGGAAGAAGAAGCACTCTTTCTTCTCGCGAAAGCCTATTATCGAACCGGTAAATTTAGAAATTCTATTGGCAAAGTTGATGAGTTACTTGGGAAATACCCGGACACGTTTTTTACAAATGAAGCAATATTGTGGAAAGGAATGTCACTGTTTCATGTTGTACAGCCTGACTCTGCCCGTCAATTACTGACCGGGTTGATCATGCCCGATATTACTCCCGATATTCAAGCTCAAGCCTTCATGGCAATGGCGGATTATTATTTCGAAAATGAGAAATGGTCACCTGCTATCCTTGATTATCGAAAGGCCCTTGAGTCCGGAACCGATGATGAATGGCTGAAAGGACAAGCCCTGATAAAGGTCGGGGATTGTATGAAGCAGCTTGGATTGAAAGAGGAAGCTCTCGATTTGTACGAGGATGTTTTGTCAACGAGACAATCCAGTGCGTTTAGATTCAAGGCTGTTTTTCAACTCGCGAAGGTGAAGGCGGATCTCGGACGTTACGAGGATGCATTCAAGGACTTTAAAAGTCTTTTGAGGAAGGGAGCGTTTCTTGATGAATTTCCAAGGGTTGAGCTTGAAATGGCTCGCTGTGAGATAAATCTTGGGGAGTACGAGAACGCACATGACAGGCTTGAAAAACTAATTGAAGCGAAATCGAGAGGTCCTGTTGCAGCAGAAGCTCAATATGAATTAGGAATGATTCACTGGTTTCAAAAACGTGATTTGAAATCAGCCATTCTTGCCTTTAATGAAGTAAAAACTGCAGAGCGGTCATCCCCGCAGGCTGAACCGGCAGATTCGATGGCAGCCAGGATTGAAAAACTCAGTCGGTACTGGATGAGTCTGAAACACTTCCGTCATCAGCAGACTCGGATTGATAGTGTTAAAATGAATCTGGCAGAGATCTTCCCCAATGACACCACGTTCGTTGATTCCATTGAAATAATGCTGAATGAAGGAAAGAAAGAACGTAAATCTCGAAAAGATTTTAAGTCACGCGACGATCCTATGTTACGGATGATCGAAGAAGCCAAAAAGGCAGAGGCAGAAGAAAATGCCCGTCTAATGGATCTTGACACCCTTGAAGTAGCAGAATCCGATTCGGTTAAATCGCTTGATTCCACGGCAATCGCAGAATTTGAAATCAGCTTGAAAATGCGGGAAAGACAGGTACTTTCCGAACTCGGGAACTTCTACTTCTTCATCCCCTCTGAGAGAGATAGCTCGATTTCCTATTTCCAAATGATTTCAAAAATGGAACCCTTCGATGACGTTTGGGGAAGTGCAGTGACTTCGCTTGCATATTTCGAGAAACTCCTTGGTGATACTGCAAGTTATGATTCTCTATTGAACGTAATCATCGGAAACCTGAGTGATGGCAGTTCTTTTGAAAAAGCCAACAGAGCCCTCGGGCTAACCGATGATGAGATTGAAATAGACAGCCTTGAGATTCAGTATCAGGAGGCTGAAGATTTCTGGTTCGCTACAAATAATCCGGTTGCTGCAAGAGAGCGATATCTGAACGTGGCAAATAGCACGGATTCTACATCCACTGTTCGAGCTCGTGCTCTGCTTGCAGCGGCATATTTGTCAGTATTTAAAATCGGTGAGGATACAATCGCCGGAGACTTTTACAAAATTGTAATGGAAGAGTACCCCAAAACCGATTATGCCAGGAGTGCGCGAGAAATACACAATAGATTCGGTGAACCCGGAGACCAACCTTTTGGGGAAGAAGAGGAAGGATTGAATGATAAATCAAAGCCACCCCCTGTTGATCCTTACTTCGAGGAAGATGAATTTGGAGGGAGCGGTATCTATGACCGATTTGAGATTGATCCGGATCTTGATGACGAGGAAGTTTTCGAGCCGGATCGCGTGGATGAATTGCCTGATTTGATTACATCTCCTAACACTATTAGGAATCTGACGCGAAGTAATTATCCTTTTGAGGCAATGAGTGATAACATTAGGGCCATTGTTGAGCTCGAGTTTGTTGTTGGAGCAAGAGGAGAGATTCGAGATATAGAAGTTGTTAGCGAAAATCCAGAAGAAAAGGGATTTGGTAAAGCGGCAATGATTGTATTGATGGAGCTCGAATACGAACCGGGTTGGTATCGGGGACGACAGGTCGCCATAAAGATAAAACAGGAAATTATTTTTGATTCAATTTAGAGATATAATGCAGCCAGTCTCAGAAGCATGCGAGATCATTTCAAACACGGAAACCTCAACTGATACCTGGGAAATGACTGTTGAAACAAAAAAAATTGCATCCGAATGCAAGCCCGGACAATTTGTTCATGTGAGGACAGGTTCGGGATTTAATCCATTTCTGCGCAGACCATTGAGCATCGGTCCTTGCAACGGGAACCGATTACGTCTTATTTTTATTGTTCGAGGAGAGGGAACAAGGCTACTGGCAGAGATGCAGGCCGGTGAATTTGTTGATCTTGTTGGACCTCTTGGTAATCCATATCAACTTCCTGATAATGATGAAGTTGCAATTCTTGTCGGAGGGGGAATCGGAGTAGTTCCTTTGTTGATTCTAAGCGATTACTTATCACAGGAAAAGGAGAATCACTTCCTGCTTGGAGTCCGGTCGCATGATTTGCTTCCGGTTCTACCTGATGAAATTGAGCTGAGAGGCATAGAGGTAGCAAGCGATGATGGATCAATTGGCTTCAAGGGACTTGTCACGAATCTGCTGGAAAGCAAACTCAACGACCTCCGGGACAGGTCGGTCAGAATATATGGCTGCGGACCGGAACCTATGACCAGAGCGATTAAAGAGATTTGTATGAAACGCAAAGTTCCGGCTCAGGTTTCACTCGAGGTTCCGATGGGTTGTGGTGTTGGTGCTTGCCAGAGTTGTGCTGTTCTTCGTGAGGATGGAGTGGGATATTTACTGGTGTGTAAAGATGGTCCTGTTTTTGATATAAATGACGTTGACCTGACACCGGGAGGCTCATCTTGAACATGTCAATAACAATGGCTGAAATGTCATTTCGCACCCCTCTTCTGACGGGATCCGGTACATTTGGGTATGGAGATGAGTTTAAGTCGCTTGTCGATTATAACACCCTTGGCGGGATTGTCACAAAATCGGTTTCCCTCGAACCTCGTGCTGGTAACAAACCCCCGCGAATTTGTGAAACATCCGGTGGAATAATAAACTCTATTGGATTGGCAAATCCCGGTGTTGATAGTTTCATAGCGAATAAGGTTTCATTGCTGCCAATTGATGAGACACGTGTCTTTTTAAGTGTTGTTGGGAACTCCGTGGAAGATTTTCTGGCTGTCGTTGACAAATTTGAAACAATAGCCGATATTTCAGGATATGAGCTCAATGTCTCATGTCCCAACGTAAAGCGGGGTGGGCTTGAAATTGGTGGTGATCAGGATGCAGTTGCAGCTATTGTAAAAGCTGTACGTGCAATTACAAAACGATTTATTTCAGTGAAACTGACTCCAAACCAAACCTCTATTGCCCCAATGGCGCAGGCAGCGGTTGATGCGGGAGCGGATGCATTAACCCTTGTGAACACGTTGATCGGAATGGCGATTGATACTGAAAAACAGAGACCCCTGCTTGGAAATGTCACCGGTGGGTTCAGCGGTCCTCCACTCAAGCCCGTTGCTTTAGCGAAGGTCTGGCAGGCTGCACAGGTTGTAGATGTCCCAATTTGGGCGTCAGGAGGGATGGTCAACGGGATAGATTGCATTGAGTTTTTGCTCGCTGGCGCATCTGGTTTGCAGCTTGGGTCAGTACTCTTCACAGATCCTTTCTCTCCACAAAGAGTGCTAAATGAAATGGAAGAATACTGTTCTCATCATGGGGTGGCTGAGATTAGCGAACTTGTTGGTGCGCTAAAAGTTTAGGGAAGGTTTTCTTCACTTTTCAAAATAATCATTAAGAGAGCATGTGATACAAAGTTCAATAGTCAAACGATTGCTGGTGGCTCTGTGGGGCATACCACTTTTGCTTTGGGCGACCTACCGAGGTGGGCTGGCCTTTGAGCTCTTGATTGGTGGAATTTCACTTCTCGGATTAGCTGAATACTACAAGCTTCAGGAAGGTCTCGGACTGAAGCCATTAAAATACACTGGATTTGGCAGCGGATTGGCAGTTATCATTGCATGGGCAATGGGTGGTGGAGGAGTGGTTTGGGTAATGGCGGGTGCATTTCTATTCGCAAGTATCATAACTACTCTACAGGTGCGATCACACAAAGACATTGTTGCGACGTTCGCAGGTATCGCATACATACCATTTCTGGTTGGAACATTTTTATTTATCAGATTAGGTCATTTTGCAGGGTCTGAGTACCTGGTTGATGGCAAGTGGGTGGCACTTTGCATATGGGGCGCGATCTGGATGACTGATTCCGCTGCGTATGGAGGCGGGAAAGCATTCGGAAAACATCGAATTGCTCCCGATATCAGCCCGAAGAAAACTCTCGAGGGTTTTATCTTTGGATTTTTGGGAGCGATGCTGTTTGTAGTAGTTCTCTATTATCTGGGAAAGATCAGCCTTGATGTCGCTCTCGCCGTTGGGATAGGTGCTGGAGTATTTGGTCAAATAGGTGATTTAATCGAATCCAAACTGAAGCGTGACGCAAATGTTAAAGACGCTGGAGAGAAATTACCAGGTCATGGGGGTATTCTCGACAGATTTGACAGTTTACTCGTCACTGCCCCGGCAGTTGCCCTGTATCTGGTTGTGAAATACAATTTCCTCAATGGTTCTGGGCATTAGATCGTTTGATTTGGCGTTGATTGGTAAGGACGAGACCTTTGAAATATTCAAAGTCGAATATCTCAAAAAACTCGACGGCACCAGACACCATCAAGTTAGTTAGTTAAAAAAATAATTGATTCAATTTACATTACAGGAAGAAGCAAGAAACGATGTATAAAATCTCCATCGAAGAACTCAAAGATAAGGCATACAACATTCGCCGCGATCTCATTGAGTTGATATATCGAGCCGGTTCTGGACACCTCGATACCTCTCTTAGCTTAGTAGAGGTATGGTTGTCCATAGTTCACAGTGATTTCTATTCGCTGGACGCGAAAAACGGCGAGATGAAAAACAGGGACAGAATTTTCCTGTCTGAAGGTCATGCCTGTCCTGTCCAATATATGATAAATGCTGATTTGGGATATTATCCCAAGGAGGAATTACTCAAAGGCTTTCGCAAACCATTTTCACCGTTTGGGGGGCACACAGTTCGCAACCTGAAATATGGGTTTGAAAATTCAAACGGAAGTTTGAGCATCGGTGTCTGGCAGGCATATGGAAATGCACTCGAGACGGCAAACAATGTATTTTGCATTGCTGGTGATGGTGAGTTTCAGGAACCTACAAGCCAGGGAATATTCTCAGTTCCGCTTAATCTGAAGCCACTCGGGAATTTCACGTTGATTATCAACAGAAATCGATTAGCTCAAGATAGCGAAGTTGACCTCGGTCCGATTAAAGAAGTAGCAGCACTTTACAATTGGCAGACCATGATTGTTAAGGGACACGACTTTAATGCCCTTGGATCAGCGTTGCAGCTTGCAGTGGAGGATAAAGATCGCCCAACTCTGATGATCTGTGATACGGTCAAGGGTTATGGTGGAGATCCAAACCATGCCGGAAAACTCGGTCATCACGGTAAACCACCTGGGAACGACGAAGAACATCAGGCATATCTCGCTGGTCTTGAAGCTGGACGGAGGAATTAATATGGAATATACTGAAAAAATCTCACTTCGAGTCGCCTTCGGAAAAGCTCTCGTCAAGGCTGGTGAAACAAGAACAGATATGCGAGTTTTTGATGCAGGTACAAAGAACTCTACCATGAGTCTGGCGTTTGAACGTGCCTATCCGGATCGTTTTTACACGGCTGGTATCAATGAACCGGGTATGTTAGGACTCGCGACTGGATTGGCGATGGATGGTAAACCCGTTGTTGCTTGTGATATGTCGGTGTTTCTACATCATGCTTACGCTCAAATAAGAGCTGCCGTTCGTCAGGGAAAAGGCCTGCACATGATCATTGCGGCAACCCACACTGGTATAGCTGTCGGTCCCGATGGTGGTTCCGCGCATGATATTACAGATTTGGCACGAATGCGGTTGATTCCTAACATGCACGTATTAACACCGGTTGATGGAAATCAGGTAAATCAGGCAGTTCAATATGCTCTCGACAATCCCGGCTTTTATTACATCCGGCTGAATCGTCCTGCAGTTCCCATCTTCACCGATTCTGATGCTCCATTTGAATTTGCGAAAGCGCATCATCTTGCTGATGGTAATAAGATAACAATTGTTGCTGCTGGTGATAAGGCGTTCACTGCTATGGAAGCAGCTGAACAACTCGGCGATGGTGTCGCAGATGTTATTGGTATTTCTACGTTAGAACCTCTTGACACTGATGCTATTATCAAATCCGCTGAGAAAACTGGTCGAGTAATCACGATTGAAGATCATATGTATGTTGGTGGCTTGTTTGAATCTGTTGCAGGAGTGTTGGCGCGAAGCCGACCAACTCCTATGGAGCGGATTGCTCTGGGAAGAATTCTGACCACCTCAGGTGAGCCGGATGAACTCGCACGGATATATAAAGTCGATCTTCAGGAACTCGTTGAACGCTGCAAGCAGTTTATCGATGGTTAATAATTAATAGTAACCGGTACACATTAAGGATTATCTGTGCGCAAAGTTCTTGAAGTTAAAGATCTGAAAACATATTTCCATTCTGATGATGGAACCGCAAAGGCTGTCGATGGGGTTTCCTTTGATATTGAGGGCGGGAAAACACTCGGAATAGTCGGTGAGTCAGGCTGCGGAAAAACCGTCAGCTGTCTGTCTCTTCTGCAACTTATACCATGTCCTCCGGGAGAAATAGCTGGTGGGCAGGCTCTGTTTGAAGGTAAAGACCTGCTCCAGTTAGATGCAAATGAAATCAGGCAGATTCGCGGTAATGACATTGCGATGATTTTTCAAGAGCCGATGACGTCACTCAACCCGGTGTTTACCTGCGGAGATCAGGTTACCGAAGCGGTAATTCTTCATCAGAAGGTTGGAGTTGCAGAGGCTCGTAATAAAGCTGTTGAGATGTTTAAGCTTGTTGGTATACCTGATCCGGAGCGGAGACTCGATGAGTACCCTCATCAACTCTCTGGAGGTCTTCGTCAGCGTGTAATGATTGCCATTGCTTTATCCTGTAATCCAAAGCTCCTCATCTGTGATGAACCGACAACTGCTCTGGATGTTACCATTCAAGCACAGATTCTGGATCTGTTGCGCAAACTTCAGCGAGAGTTGAAGATGACAATTATTATGATTACACACGATTTGGGGGTTATTGCCCAGATGGCGGACTGGGTGGTTGTGATGTATGCAGGAAAGATTGTAGAGTCTGCGAATGTCAGAACACTTTTTCACGATCCTCAACATCCATATTCGATTGGCTTGCAGCAGGCGATCCCTCGAATGGGAACCACCATTGCCAGGCTGAATCAAATTGAGGGGACTGTACCGAATCCACTGAATTTCGCAAGTGGGTGTCGGTTTCATGAGAGATGCCCGATATCTGATCCGAAATGTGTTAGGGATGAACCACCGTTGTTAACAACAAATGGTGGTCAGAAAGTAGCGTGTTGGAAAACAGGTGTTTTTGACAGGGAGACACTCTATTCTAAATAGGTTGTTTTGATACAAAAATCAGTAGTATAGGCGTCTCTGCCTGCGGATCTTAAAAAAAACTGTAGCCAGAGACGGCAATGCTACTGATAAATTTGCAGCCAGAGACGGCTGCGCTACTGTTTGCAATTTCGAAGGAAGACAATATTTTTTTATGACAAATCAAAAAACTGACTTGTCCGATATTACTTTGAATAAACCTTCGATACGTCTGGGTGAGGTACATTTCCCAGAACCTCCACATGGAGGCTATACCTACCGCCTTCCGAATTCCATTTTTTCCGCAAAAGAAGGTTCACGAGTCAGAGTTCCTTTTGGTCATACATCAAGAGTTGGTTTTCTAGTAAAAGTTTACTTAGGACCCGATGACGATAAATTTAAGAACATCAGTCATCTAATTGATGATGTACCGATGTTCTCTCCTGAACTGCTTTCTCTAACTGAATGGACCGCGAATTATTACCTCTGTGATTGGGGAGAGGTGTTACTCGCCGCAATGCCATCTGGATTAAAACCCAGAAATTTGGCCACCTATAAACTCTCAGACGAAGGTCTGTTGGAAACTCTTGCAGGAGAGGGCAGCTCTCTTACTGCTCAGCTCTGGCGAAGACTGAAGGAAAAGCCACTTTCCCTGAAGAAAATTCGCACTGAATTTGATAGCGGAGAGGAAAGTCTTCGCAAGCTCCAACATAGAGGTTGGATTGAAACGGTTGTTTCTGATGCCCCACGTATCGCCCCACGTATGGACATTCTTTATGAATGGACTGAAGAAGTGAGTTACGAAGCAGCCATGCAAGATCTTCGTAAGAACGCAACTAAGATGCACTCTGCTCTCAAACTTCTTGAGGAAAATGAGGGTAGATTATCTGGGGCATTCCTGAGCAAGACATCAAAGGGTATGCACCCGACAATGCGGACATTTTTAGAACGAGGTTGGCTGGAAGCGAAGGAAATTCCTTTTTTATATGAAGATGCACTCGAACAGGGATTAACAGAAACCTCAACCGGATCTGCTGAATTGACGGATGATCAGGTGCGGGTAATCAATTCTCTTACAGAAGCTCTTAAGGAAGAAAATCCAAAAACGTTTCTTCTGCATGGTGTGACTGGCAGCGGTAAAACAATGGTCTATCTTGAAATAGTTGAGGCAGTTCTCGCCCAGGGAAAGACTGCGATAATGATGGCTCCCGAAATATCGCTGACTCCTCAACTCACCGGAAGGTTTTATCGACGTTTTGGTGATCTTGTTGCACTGAGTCACAGTCGAATGTCATCAGCCGAACGTCGAGAAATCTGGCTTAAAGCAAAATCCGGTCAAGCGCGTGTTATCATCGGTCCCCGCTCTGTAATATTTTCACCCGTCGAGAATCTTGGTGTCATTATCGTTGATGAAGAACACGAAGAGAGTTACAAGCAGGTCGATCCTGCACCCCGCTATAATGCTCGTGATGTCGGGATTTATCGTGCACGCAAATGTGGTGCAGTATCTTTAGTTGGATCTGCAACACCCGATGTAGCAAGTTATTTTAATGCAAAAGTCGGTCGCTACCGTTTGATCGAGCTCACAAATCGATACAGTGGGATTGAACTCCCACCCGTTTGGGTAGTTAAATGGGGTATCGGAAAGGAGGGATCGTTATTTTGCCCAAAATTACTCAAGAAAATCGAAGAACGACTCGAGCTCAACCAACAGACAATTATCCTGATCAACCGTAGAGCGTTTTCTACAAGCATATATTGTCCTGATTGTGGTGATATAGCGGAATGCCCCAATTGCGACATATCCCTTAAATACCATAGCACAGGTCAAAAGCTCGAGTGTCATTACTGCGGTTTTAGTGAAGCAGTATACGATTTGTGTCCGAAATGTAATGGAAAGAGATTAAGATTTAAGGGACTTGGTTCTCAGCGAGTTGAGAAAGAGTTGAACCGCCTATTTCCACAAGCTCGAATAGCCAGGATGGATCAGGACACCACCCGTCGAAAGGGCTCACATCGCGATTTACTCGAACAATTTGCTCAGCGAAAGCAGGACATTTTACTCGGCACCAAAATGGTTGCCAAAGGGCATGATTTCCCCGGCGTAACACTTGTAGGGATATTAATGGCAGACGCGGAATGGCACATGCCGGATTTCCGTGCACAGGAAAGGGCATTCAGGCTATATGTGCAGGCCTCGGGGCGAGCTGGTCGAAGCAGTGCCGGTGAGGTCGTTATCCAATCCTGGGAGCCCCAGGAGAGTGTTCTGAGGTGGATTCAACAGCATGATTTTGGTTCACTGTTTAACGCTGAAATTGGATCACGAAAGAGTCTCCAGTATCCACCGTTTAGTAAATTGTTAACGATTCTCGTTAAAGGGTTGGAGCCTGAACTCGTTGAGGAGGCTGCTCAATCGCTTCGTCAGCAGCTCGATGAGAAGTTGCAGGTTAGTATCATTCTTGGTCCGGCACCACCATTGATTGAGAGAGTCGAAAACACATTTAGACGACGGATATTACTAAAACTTCCCCAGAGAGTCACAACTCCAGTAAGAGAGGAGAAAAAGAGGATTAGAAAAATAGTGGATAAGTTTCGCAAGAAAATGAGGAAAGATAAGGTCAGTTTCGTAATAGATGTAGATCCGGTTGAAGTTTAATGACCATCTTCTCTTACACTCGAAACTACCTTTTCCGAGCGATGGTTATTTTTGTGTTTCTCGGTCTTTTTTGTAATTATCCACTAAATGCAAGGATATTTAACTTAGATCCGTTCGTTTACTACTATGATGGAGTGGATAGCAATAAGGTAATAA
>Ga0233431_1005395_pt1 | contig 12478 bp, 16 predicted proteins | sample SI_118_April2016_FD_179867 | JGI IMG/M metagenome (GOLD analysis project Ga0233431, IMG submission 179867) | Seawater microbial communities from Saanich Inlet, British Columbia, Canada - SI_118_April2016_200_MG | ecosystem: Environmental > Aquatic > Marine > Inlet | place: Canada: British...
TTGGGCAGCCGCATCACCGCCGAGCACTACCCGCCTATAGGCGTCATCCCCAGACATACCACCAGCATCTGCACGGCGAAGTGCGTCCAGTAGCTTTTGCATATCGGCTGGGCTGGGTGGATAAGCGAAGGTGGGCACATGCGTACTGGCTGCCCAAGCCGCCAAACCATCCTCTGCGCCAGCGACAATGAAAATTAGCTTGCCGCGTTCTGCTGCTTTGATCAGTGATTCTGTTTGTACAGAGGATTCGGGCGAAACCAGAATGATGACCTTGAAATCAAAGAGATCTATATGGGCAGGCTGAAAGGTTGCCATCTGCGCTTCAACACTATGCCCTTGCTCTCCCAGTTGCACGTTGATATGGGAAGTGACGCTTCCTGCGCCAACTAATAAAATCCTCATGGCTTTATTCCCCAGCCTGGTTATGTTCCAATTTGAATAAGTCTTCAAAATCCCAATAGGTGAAGCCGGTTGAAGGACCATCTTGTCCGTCTTTAATAAGGGAGACTATCAGCAGGTTGCCTTGTTGCAAGGAAAGAGCCAGTTCTTCTCTGCTTTCATCCGGGATCAGGAGCATCAGGCGTTCGGGTTGAGAAAAACTGTTATAGCTGGTGTTCGTGCCTGTGCCGGTTGCTGATTCTAAATTTCCTGCATCAACTACTTCTGGCGGTAATCCCTGAATAGAAATTACAAGCGCGCCTTGCGGGAATAAGTCTTTTGCTAATGGAGGAAAAGCACGCTCTTCTAATTCCCGTTGCGCTTTTTCTACAGCATCTTCTTCCTCGGAAGGCGGTATTATCGTTGCTGCTACTTCGGGTGCTTCAAAAAGAGAATCCGGCAATGTGAAATCTGGTTGAGGGGTTGCTGTTTCTATTTCTTGCGGTCGCCTGCCAATCACGACTGTGATTGCTATCTTGTCGCCGGGCAGGAAGGCTGTAATATCGGGTGCAATTACATTGGCTGCATCCAGCGGGAAAGGAAAGAGACTATTGCCAGATGGATAAGATGCCAAGGCAGCCGATAGTCGTGTCCCTTCAGCGGCAGGAGAGATAATTGAGTCTCGATTAATCGGTTGTCCGGCGTGGATGGGTAAGACAGCCAGACTTCCTGGAAGAGAATCACTTTCATCCGCCGGAATATACAGACTGGCATTCTCATCCTGAAAGACTGTTTTGATAATCAGGTCTCCCTGACCGATCGTGTCGCCAATATTGAGTGCCTGTGCTGCTGCAAGAATGTCGATGGTCTCTGGCTTTTGTGCATTGCCGATTGAAAGCAAGCCAAAGAGTGCAACAAGAAAGAGCACTACAGAAATACCTAAAACGGCGATATTGATGCCGCTATTGAGTAAGCGTTTGAGCATGTTTATTTCTCCTGAAAATTTACGGAATAGTTTTGGGCTTTATTCATCCCATAGATCGCTTTGTCTGGCAGCATTGAGAAAGGACGAATTTGCTTTGATATCGGCTGCTAGAAGCTTTTCTGCTTCTTTGAAAAGACCATAAAGACAGAGGGTGATGAAATCTGATGCTGTGCTTTCGCGTGCGATACGTACAACCATAACGACATTGAGTGCTTCTTTCATTGCGCTGGAAGATGCCAATGATTCTGCGGCGGTGCGTGGCATTTTGGCATAGAATCTTTGGAGGTAGTCAGCAAGAGTGAGGGTGTCTTCGATAGATGCTTGAGTAGGCCTTTGAATTGAAGGTCTTTTTTCCACTACTGGAGATTTAATTGCCTGCCAGGAAGTCTCACCTTTTGCGTTGGCAAGTTGGAGTAAGCTCTCTTCGTCTATGTCTGGAAAAATATCTAGCAGGAGGATCGCTTTCGGTAAGCTCTCTATTTTGTCTATGATCTCAGCTAGCAATAAAAGAGCCGCATTTTCCAATGATGCAATTGCATCCACAGAACTCAAGGCGATATTCTGCAATGGGGTTGGGAAATTTTCTCTTAGCCTTTTCCAACGCTCTCGTTTTGATTGATAGTCTTCTGCCATGGCGGGGAGAATACTGTAAATGGTGGCGGGGTACCCCTATCTATGCACCGACATATCGGATTGTTTAGCCGACTTGTAGGAAAATAGAAAATGACCTTGCCTACATGTAGGAGAGTAAGGTGTAGTTTTTTATCTTTCGATTGGAGTGGGGAGTTTGGGCTTAGGAAATATGCAGAGAGAAAAAACAAATGCCAAAAAGCAAACAGTCCAGTTGGATTAACAGATTTGGCATATTGAAAAGCCCTTCTGTTAGCAGTTTTTGGAAGTTATCCATACGCAGGCTATATAAAGGAAGCGACTTTTTCAGGTACGTTATGTATTTTATGCTCTTTTGGTGGCTACTTCCTTTATTTCCCCCTGTACCTCGTACTAGAAACGGCAACAATATACATACCGTGAACTTATTGCTCTGAGACTATCCAGAATAACTGTTTCATGTAAGTTAATGGGTAAAGCCTTGATATACTACTCAAATCAGCGGTAATAAACAGACACCATAAATCACAATATCAAGCTAATATCGCTACTGAATAGAAACTTCCAGGAGAAAACTATGACCGAGGTTCCCACACTTCAAGATATTTATGCAGCACGTAAACACGTTTACCGTTACCTCAGCCCTACGCCCCTGCATCACTACGCAACTTTGAGCGCGCTGATCGGGGCAGATGTATATATCAAACATGAGAACCACCAACCTGTGGGGGCATTTAAGGTCCGAGGTGGGTTAAATATGGCTGCTCACCTCACTTCTGAACAGAAAAAAGGTGGACTATATACGGCATCCACTGGAAATCATGGGCAAAGCATTGCCTTCGCTGCACGTGCCTATGGCATTCAAGCTACTATTGCTGTGCCAGAAGGTGCTAATCCCGGAAAAGTAGCGGCTATGCGTGGGCTAGGCGCAGAAGTAATCTTCCATGGAGATGATTTCGATACCGCCCGTGAGTGGATTATGGGAATTGCCAAGCAGAAAGGCGGTCTCTTCGTGGGGCCTACAGATGAGCTGCTCATCCACGGTGTTGGGACCTATGCCTTGGAAATTTTGGAAGAACTACCTGATGTAGAGACAATCATTGTCCCAGTGGGTGCAGGTAGTGGCGTATGTGGGACCAGCATTGTCGCAAAAAGCATTAATCCTAAAATCGAGGTTATCGGCGCACAATCAGCCCAAGCACCTGCTATGAAGCTAAGTTGGGAAAGCGGAAATCTGATCTCTGGAGAAATGAAAACTTTTGCCGAGGGTGTGGCAACACGAGTGCCCTTTGAAAACACGCAACGTATCATGCGAAAATATCTTGATGATTTTGTCCTTGTAAATGACGAAGATATCAAAAAGGCTGTCGTGATGCTCTTGGAACATACGCATAATCTAGCCGAGGGCGCGGGAGCTATTCCTTTGGCTGCCGCATTGCAAATGAAGGATCGTTTAGCTGGGAAGAAGGTCGCACTCGTAATGAGCGGCGGTAATTTATCTGTAGAAAAGCTGAACTCTATCCTTTCTGAAATTTAACTGACTTCCCACACAACTGCTTTTTATCGGAAATTTATCGGCTATTTAACGGAAGAAATGATATAATTGCCCTATGAGTTATACCTTCTCTTTCACCCCTTCCATTGTGCGTAACCTACAAATTATAGAGCGTGTGCGTGAAAATATTCGGCTTACGATTATGCCCCCTCTGCTTGCTGAGGAATTGAGAAGGCAAGCGCATATTCGCTCTACGCATTACTCTACACGTATTGAAGGGAATCGTCTAACGCTCAAAGAAACAGGAGAAGTTATTCAGCAAAGAAAAACTTTTTCGAGTCGTGAACGTGATGTTCATGAAGTAGAACGATACTATCAAGCTCTACAAAAAGTTGAAAGCTGGGTGACTGCCAATAAAGGCATTACTGTCGCAGGTATTCGTAAAATCCATGCTCTGCTCTATTATGGTAAAGGGGCTAAAGCGACAGCTTGGCGAGACGGACAAAACGTCATTCGCACAACAAGTGGGGAAATTGTTTATATGCCTCCTGAAGCAGCGGATGTTCCTGCTCTAATGAAAAAGCTTCTTGAGTGGGCAAATAGCAATGTTGACACGCTTCCCATTCCCGTTATTGCTGGGATTTCCCATTACCAATTTGAAACGATTCACCCCTTCTATGATGGTAATGGCCGCTGTGGCAGAATGCTTACAACCTGGATACTCTATCGAGGTGGTTATGACTTAGGGAAATTCTATGCCTTGGAAGAATTTTATGCCAAAGATTTACAAGGCTACTACGAAGCACTCATCACCCATCCACATCATAATTATTACTTTGGGCGAAATGATGCAGACATTACATCATGGTTGGATTATTTTCTCAGGGGGATGGCGCAAATTTTTGAGCAAGTAGCAGAAGAAGTTGCGCAACATGTTGCTAACGATAATGCCCCAAATATTTCAGACACTTTACTGCGGCAGCTTGATGTGAGGGCACGGCGTGTTGTGGGTTTATTTCTCAAGCAAGAAACAATCCAATCAACTGACGTAGCAGGTATCTTGGGCGTATCCACGCGCCAAGCAAGAAACCTTCTTTCTCAGTGGGTAGACGCAGGGTGGCTGGAGATAGCTGATCCATCAAAAAAGGGGAGAAAATATAGCCTTGCAGAAAAATACCAGAAATTACTTTGATTTGAGTAATTCAAATTAGTATAATTTCAATTACTCAAGCACTTGGAGCCGACATATCGGAAAATTAGAAATATCTCCTTTTTACTCGGTACATACTTTTCAGAGAAAATCTCTTGACGCTCCCCCCTTCTATCCTATAATTAGGACAATCTAATAAGCAAGTCCATATAATCTATTCACCACCCTTTTCCTGCCCGGCTAATGCTGGGGAGTTTTGTTTACCATCTTCCCCTTCTTTCTAAAAAGGTTTCTTAGTTTCCTTCTATTTAAGAGTTTCCATACCTTGAGCAACGGATAATACGAAAGCAACTAAGCTCTTCTGAGACGCATTAAACGGATACCGTTCTCGCCACCGGTCTCTTCAGCTAACCTGGTATGGATAGAAATTTTTCCGTACAGAAGTATTAGGTCATTTTGCCAATTTTTCTAGTGCAGGACGATACTTTTCAATGAACTCGCTGATCTGACGAGCAAAATCGGTATCTATGCCAGCAATGGGCAGACCCTCTATCGGACGAATGATGATTTGTCGATTGGGTTGATCTAGTAAGACGTCTACCTTGCTACCATCTTGAATTTTCAGTGCTTCCAGCATTTCTTTAGGTAAAGATACAACGACACTATTGCCTGTTTTGAAAATTTTTCGAGACATCATAAATTCCTCAAGTGTGCTTAGAGCGTAAGCATATCATGGAGGCCAATGAATCCTTTATTGCGAATATAAATAGGCGCTAACTCATTCAGATTCCCCTTGCTTTTATGCTGAGGAGGAGTTTCATATATTTATAAACGGGCATTGCCTTGGACTTTCCAGGCAATGCCCGTTTTGCGTTTAATTATTTTCTTTAGCACAAGCTTTTGCTACTCAATCGGTGAGTGTGACAATCGTGGGTTCAATTCCTGCCAAAAGCTTTAGTCCCCTTCCAAGAAATCCTTGGAAGGGGACTTTTTTTATGGCTGGTACGCATCAATCGTGCCGGCTTTTCTTGCTTCCGCAAATGCGGAATTCACCTGCCCTGCTTCTTGATCCCCTTCCGTTGGAAGGCTTGGACGAGAGCAGGGCATTTTTGTTGTGCGATGGCACAAGGAGAAACCCAATGAGTAAGACAGTTATCGTAAACGAAGAAGAATTTGAAGTCTTAGTTGAAACGATTGAAGATGAAGAAGGCTGGATCGTAGATGAAATCACGATCACAGACCCGGATGGGGATGTGGCTGTGCAGCTGACCGACACATCGGCAGAAAAAGGACAGGGCTTGGTAGAGTGGCTGGCGATTACCGCCTTTATAGCCTTGTTGATTGTAGTGACCTTTGCCTTCTTTGCCCCCAGCTTTATCGAAGTCTTCAATACGGAGATTATCGCTAATCTGCCTCAATAAGAGAAAGCCTCTTGCTAAAAAACCGACATATAGGAGATCAACATGAACACCCTGCACTCCCCCGCAAAAAAGAAAGAGAGCCGCGATGGCGATCGCAACTCTCTGATAACAATGTCCTGTCAAGAACACTTGTTCTGCCTTTCATTCTACTATAGCCCTTCCCAAAAGACAAGCGTTTTGTGAAGATTTCAGCCGAAGAGCGGAGCTTGTTGAGCGGGTTTTCATCTCCACGCTAAAGACACAGCCCAAGGGAATTTGAAAAGGTTCCCATGGGCTGCAAGGATGTGTGATCATGGACCCTTATAGGTGGAATCCGTCAATTTCCAAAAACTAACATATCAACAAGGAGACCAACCATGAAAGACATGGGTTTTATGCTCATCTTACTCGCAATAGCCGCTTCGCAACCTGCAAGCTGGCTGGGCGCATTAGTCAATAATTTCTCAACCTTACTCAAAATCCTGGGATAAGCCTTCGTTCATCAGGAGGGCTACCCCAAGACAAAAATCACTAAAATCTGAAAAGGAGATAAAAGTGCGATGAACGAAGATATTCTACAATTGACAGAAGAGTTACTCGGTTCACATATTGGCAAGATCAACCGCAAGGGATGGGCTACATTTTGGTGTCCCTTCCATGGCGATGAAAGGCAAGCCGGGACAACCGGCTTGCCCAACTTTGGTGTAAATATAGACGAAGGCAATTGGAACTGCTTTCGCTGTGGCAAGAAAGGTGGCTCGATCCACAGTCTATATAAAGCATTGGGCGTGGAGTTCCAGCCTCGTGGCGCAAACTATAGCCCTGTAGTCAAGAAGATATACAAAAAACGACAAGCGCCCTCTGAAGTAGACCAACTGGACGAAGCCATCTCGGATGCCCGACATCTTGTAGCCTCCTCTCCTGCCATGCGCTACCTGCGCTCACGCGGGATCACGCCTTACACCGCGCTGCTCTATGGCTTGGGCTATGGGCGCAAGGCGCATTATGTCTCTCGGTCTGTAGAAGAAGCCGCTATCCATTCTGCGCTAGTGCATGCGCACTACCGTAGTTGGTTTTGGGCAGGTAGTGTGGTCTATGCCGACCCGCCTGTGCAGCCAACTGTCCTGAATGTGCGCTACCTACCGGATGACGCCCTGCCTCCTAAAGCTCGTCCTTTCAAGATCAAAAGCAATCACCGTAGCTGGGGAGACCGTCTGGTGCCGCTGGGTGCCTGGCGGATCAAACCCCGGACCAGGACGATCATTGTGGTGGAGGGACTCTTCGATATGCTGGCTGGGGCGCAGGTCACGAAGTCCCTTTACCCTCGTGTGGTTGTGGTCTACACCAACGGGTCCAACCCTTCCTTCCATGTGGCGAAGTGGTTTGAAGAACATCCGCAATACGAATATGGGCTGATCCCCGACCCCGACAAAGCTGGTAGGGATTGGTTGGCGCAGGTATCCGTTGCGATCCAGGCAGGCGGTGGTTCGTGGTGTGACTTCGCTATTCCACAAGGATACGGCGATCCGGATGAAGCTTTTTTGGGCGGATGGCTGCCCGATATTTTCTAAGGAGAGATGCAATGAATGCAGAAAACGAGTTGACGTCCCAAACAAAGAAGACCTTGCCTTTATCCTGGCGATCCCTATGGATGGGGTTTTGGCGGAGCGTTGTAGTGGGCGTGACGCTCTTCTGCACCTATTCTCTCTTCGCCCTGTGGGGCGTGATTATGCTCGTGATCCTGGCTGCTCGCCAGATACGGGCTGTCCTGCACTGGGAAGCGCAACGAAGAGGCTAAACCCAATACTCAACTATTTGATCAGGCGGAGTGCAATTTGGCGCTTCGCCTTTTTCTTTTCAAGGAGTGCCTATGTGCTAAAGACGATCCAGTTCAGATCAATCAAAAAAAATCAAATGACTCACTATTCAAAAAAGGAGCAAATCATGGCAAAGCAATTCAACAAAATGACCTTCGTTGGTAATCTCGGCAAGGAGCCTGAGATGCGCTATACCCCATCTGGCAGACCCGTGACCGAGTTCACGGTTGCCTCCAATGACCAATACACCAACGCCGAAGGTGAAACGATAAAGACGACTACCTGGTACAAGTGCACCGCTTGGGGAAAGAAGGCGGAACTGATCAACCAGTATTTTCATAAAGGCGACCCGATCCATATTGAAGGCAAACTCAAACCTGGTCCAAATGGCAGCCCCGCTATCTGGGCCAGGCAGGATGGTTCGCCTGCCGCCGATTATGAAATCATGGTTCTGGAATTCTATTTCCTGCCGAAAGGTGACCACAACCAGCCTGCATAATTCGTTAGGCATCCAAGCTAAAAGGGCAGAAGGTATTCCCACCTTCTGCCCTTTTCTATTTCACAAGGAGCAAGCAAGATGAGTAATACAAGAGACAGTAATTTCTACTATGAGATCCAAGACACCCTTGAGAAGGGACTACAAGAACATGGCTATGAAATTTCCCTGGAGGTGATCAAAGGCATTTTCTCTGACCTCTTCGACCGTGTTGCCATTCACGTCTGGTCGCGTCCGGATGTCTATCGTGTCGCTTGGGAAGCCGGATGGCCGATTTCTCAGGATATGGCGAATGAGATTCTTTCCGATGTTGAAGGACATGTTGACTCTGAATACGGTATCACCTGGCTGACCTTCGAGAACGCCGTTCAGGAATTTTATGAGGATTTCAACTGGGGCATCCTGCACGAAAAAGATTATCCGAACTGTATCGGGGACTTTCTGATCGAGCGTCACTATCCATCGGAGATGAAAGACCCGCCGCTGGAGACTTCTCTGCATCTGAGCAGCGTTAGCTTGGCAGATGCCCTAAATGCTGCATCAGAGATGGCAGAGATAAGGGGCTTGGCAATTTCGGTCTACAGCATTCCAAAAGATAAAAGCCCCTCTCTGGATGATGAATGGCTGGAGCAATATGCCCACAAGCTCTGGTCTTTCAAGGCTGAAGAAGATTAGCTAGGGGGCTGTAAGAATAAAAACGGGCGAGAGAATGAAAGAATCTCTCGCCCGTTATCGATTTTCATGCTTCTTCCTACTCTTGCAATAGCCATTCCGCCGTAGAGCGGATAGAGACAGGAATGCCGTTGATCTCAAACCCATCCTGATTGGCATTAGCAAGGATGAGTGCAGTTTGAGCGGGTGTATGTGCTAGAGCATCTTGCAGGGCGCGAATTTCCCGCTCACGCGTTGTGGAATTTTCCAGATGCTGGCTGACTTGAATAAGTTGGCCTTTTTCAGGAAGGTAGAAGTCGACCTCATAGCCATTTGGCGTGGTGAGGTAATAGACTTCTTGATTCTTCTGGCGCAGGGCTAAAAAGACCAGGTTTTCAAGCACCCTGCCTGTATTTGGTGAAAACTGAAAACCAACAGAGCGACTGAGACCAGTATCAATACTGTAGATCTTCTTGGCTGCAATCTGCTGACGCTTCACTGAGTAGTCATGGACATTCAGGGTGAAAAAGAGCCAGCTATCTTGCATATATTCTATATAGGTCTTGATCGTATTGACGCTGCCAACATTGAATTGTTGCTTGAGTTTGTTGTATGAAATCAGGTTAGCAATATTGCTCATCAGGAAAAAGCCAAGCTCCTTGAGCATGGCAACATTCCCCAAGCGATAACGCGTGGCAATATCACGGTAGAGCACATCGTTATACAGGGTTCGCAGGATCGCTAACTCAGGGTATTTGAGTGCATCCGGGACGCCCCCTGACTGACTATATTCAACCAGGTTCTTTTGTAGTTGCGCCAGATCTACTGTGGTCATCCGATCCAGGGGCGGAAGCGGAATCTCACGGAAACGCAGATATTCTTTGAACGAAAAGGGAAAGAGTTCAATGGCGATATATCTGCCGGTCAGGCGTGTTCCCAATTCCCTGCTGAGCAATAATGCGTTGGAGCCTGTGATATAGAACTTGAAACCCATATCCATAAATCGACGGACAAAATGCTCCCACCCGGCGATATTTTGAATTTCATCCAGCATGAAAATCTTTCGCTCTCCAAATATTTCAAGCAGACTCTGGTAAAGATCATTGATGTCGTCCGCCTGAAAATTGAGCAGGCGATCATCTTCAAAGTTCAGATAGTAAAAGGCTTCTTCACCTAGATTATGCGCCATTTGCGCCAGGAGTGTGGACTTCCCGGCACGTCGCAAGCCGGAAATAATCACCGCATGCGGGGAGGTTGCAGCGCGCTCTACTTCACGCAATTGCTCACGAAGAATGCCAGTTTCCGTTTTCCAAAAAGATTGAAACTGCTCCAAAAGCATTGCCTTGATCTGGTCTCTGGACCATTTCGACACCCAAGAGTTTTCATTCATATTGAAATTATACAGAAAATAGTTTTCATTGTCAATGAAAACTATTTTGAACTGAAAGAGCTCTGATTGAAAAAGCAATGCCCTTCTTCTATCCCAGAGTGCCTTAAGGAGGTACCTATGAAAATTCAAAAGAAAAAAAACACTGCGCTTCCTTTCTCCGTGTGCGTAGGATTTTTATTCAACGCCAATATACGTGGGCCGCCGCAGAAGCTTTTCTACTCGTTCAATGCCAAATAACCCAACCCCTCATTTATGCAGGCGCACCGAAGGGTGCGCCTGTTTGACTTTAAGGAGAGTCAATTATGGAAAAGACTATTGAGTTCAAAATTCGTGTCCCCGAAATAGACCGCTGGGAAGATACCCCCATCTACCGTTCCAAGACCCTGACGGGTACGGCGGAAGAGATCGAAAAAGATGCAGTGGAAATCGCCGAAGGAATCGCCTTCAGCCAATCCAGCGATGTGCGCTGGAATTATGAAGGCGACACTCAGGGGCACTACGTGGATGAGATCTTCCCGGATCTACCGTATGTCATCCGCGATGTGCGTTTGCTCTTACTCCCATATCCCGATCAGGCTGAAGCGACTGCCAATTAAGAGCACATTCTGCACACGACAAAAGGGGGCGTACAAAATCAAAAGCAGGCGCTACCGAGAAATTTTCAGTAGCGCCTGTACATTTCTACCCAAACCAAAGCCGGTGCGTTGCCGGCGTCTTAACTAACCAGCCCTGTGGAGAAGAACCTTCACAGGGCTTTTTTCGTGCTGAGGCACAAGGAGAAACCCCATGACTACTACGAATACCCCCGCAGTTGTAAATGAAGAAGAATTTGAAAGCGCTGTTGAAGCAGTCTCTGACGAAGCTAGCTGGCTGATCGGCACTGATGGCATCGTTGATCCAGATGGCAATATCGCGATCCTGGTTACCGATGATGATGGAGACACCAACACATCTGAAGCCGGGCATGGCTTGATCGAATGGCTTGCCCTGACGAGTGTGGTTGCAACTGGTGTTCTGATCGCATATCAGATCTTCGCCCCGCCATTCATTGAAGCATTTCAATCCCAGATCGTGAATGTCTTGCCGTGACAACTGCAAACTAACCCTTAAATAGAGCCGCCCGATTGGATGAGGGGGGCATCCAATCGAGCAACAACAAAATAATAGCACAAATATTCTAAAAAATCAAGCGGCTCCCTGCTCAATTCGGGCAGGGAGTTTTTCTATAGGAGAAACCCATGTTACCCAATATCTATCCCACAATTTCCAAACTGAAAACCCTGCCCTTGCGTGAGCAACCAGCCTATCGCGTCGGCAGGAATGCCGCTGCTTGCAGCCTCTCAGAACTTCTGGCTGCGACAATTGGAGGCGCAAAACAGATCGAGATCGCCGAAGCCCTGCTAGCGCGATTCAACGGTGATTTGCGTCGCATTCATCAGGCTCATGTTCAGCAACTTGCATCAATCCATGGACTGGGTGAAAGCACCGCTGTCAAGCTCAAGGCAGCTCTGGCTCTGGGGATACGCCTTTGCCAGCCGCATGAAGAATATCCGACCGTGAACTCACCCGCCGATGCTGCGGACCTCGTCCGCTACGAAATGAGCATCCTGGAACAAGAATATCTGAAAGTGATTGTCCTGAGTACTCGAAACCATGTTCTGGATATTGTTGAAGTTACGCGCGGCTCGGTCAATTCCAGCCAAGTCCGCATATCCGAAGTCCTGCGCCCAGCCGTGGAACGTAACGCACCTGCGATCATCGTGGTGCACAATCATCCCTCGGGTGACCCCTCGCCAAGTCCACAAGACATCGAAATCACCCGGACAATTCGGGAGGCGGGCAAGCTAATGGACATCGAACTGCTTGATCACCTGATCATAGGCAAGAGTAATTACATTTCCCTCAAAGAAAAGAAACTCGGCTTTTAGAAAGGAGACCGACATGCTTAATACAATAATTTTTACAACCTTGATCCGGGTTATTGCGAGAAAGCTTGGCCTAGAAGACTCCGACATCCACGAATTACCGAAGATCCTCGACGAATTGGAACGCTACTGCGCTGCCTATGAAGCTCTCGATGAGGCCTTTGATAATGTGCCTGGCTATA
>Ga0233431_1005397_pt1 | contig 12472 bp, 10 predicted proteins | sample SI_118_April2016_FD_179867 | JGI IMG/M metagenome (GOLD analysis project Ga0233431, IMG submission 179867) | Seawater microbial communities from Saanich Inlet, British Columbia, Canada - SI_118_April2016_200_MG | ecosystem: Environmental > Aquatic > Marine > Inlet | place: Canada: British...
GGACAGAAGATGGTCATTGGCTTTTTCGCCGTCGCGCACCAGTTAAATGGGCATTTATATCCTGGGACAAAAAGCACTGATTTTGGCTGTATTTAGCTTTAAGTGGGTGTTTTCCGAGGACTTCATGGCCTAAATCCTAAACTTTAAACCCTAAATATCTTGTCTTTTCAAACATATGACGTTGTCGTAATAGGGGCCGGGCATGCCGGCTGTGAAGCAGCTTTGGCTTCCGCTCGAATGGGCTGTAAAACGGCAATAATTACAATTAACGCTGATACCATTGGCGCCATGTCCTGTAATCCTGCAATAGGTGGACTTGCCAAAGGGCATCTTGTAAAAGAAATTGATGCTCTTGGTGGCGAAATGGCTAAAAATATTGATGCGACTGCAATACAATTTCGTCGCCTTAATATGAGTAAAGGGCCGGCAGTATGGTCATCTCGGGCCCAGGCTGATCGCTTGCTTTATCGGCTGAGAATGAAGACTTTGTTGGAAAATTTACAAGGGCTTGATATTCGGCAGGATGTTGCGGATAGTCTGATTGTCGAAAAAGGTCGAATCCAGGGAATTGTGACTTCTCTTGAGGAAACCCTTTTGTGTGGCGCCGTTGTCATTGTTACCGGAACTTTCCTGAATGGGTTGATCCATGTTGGCCTGAAATCTTTCCCTGCCGGTCGGATGGGAGATGCCCCCTCTGTGAAACTTTCCGAGTGCCTCAAAGATTTAGGTTTTCAGATGGGGAGAATGAAAACAGGAACCACTCCCCGGCTGGATGGGACAACAATTAACTATGAAGGATTGGAGATCCAGGAAAGTGATGATCCGCCTGCTCTTTTTTCCTTTTCTTCTTCCTCCGGACCCAAATTGCCCCAGCGGCCCTGCTATATAACCTATACGAATGAAGAAACCCATGAAATAATCAGGGGTGGGACAGACCGCTCTCCCATGTACGCAGGAATTATTGAGGGGGTTGGTGCCCGCTATTGTCCTTCTATTGAAGATAAGGTTATGCGTTTTCCGGAAAAACTTCGCCACCAGATTTTTTTGGAGCCGGAAGGGCTTGATACGGTGGAAGTCTACCCAAATGGGGTTCCTACCAGTCTGCCTTTAGATGTTCAGCTGGCTATGCTGCATAGTATTAAAGGGCTGGAAAATGTGAAAGTAATCCGGTCCGGCTATGCCATAGAATATGATTATGTAGATCCTCTTGAGCTTGAGCCGTCACTGGAAACAAAACGTGTCAAAGGGTTGTTTCTGGCAGGACAGATCAATGGAACCTCTGGTTATGAGGAGGCGGCGGCCCAGGGACTGATGGCAGGTATTAATGCTGTGAAGTATGTCAGGGAGGAAGAGCCTCTTGTCCTGGATCGTTCCCAAGCCTATATTGGGGTCCTCATTGATGACCTCGTCACCCGTGGGACTAAAGAGCCGTATCGTCTTTTTACTTCACGTGCAGAATATCGTTTACTGTTGCGTGAAGATAATGCCGATATACGATTGAGAGATATAGGATATGAGCTGGGCCTGGTGGATGAGGAAACCTATAAGGCGTTTACCCGGAAGCGGGATGCTATTGAGAGCGGTGTGGCATGGCTCAACTCCACCATGGTGAAGCCCATACCGGAAATAAATAACAGGTTGTTAAGCCGGGATATGGCCCCATTAAAAAATATGGTATCCCAGGCAGATCTGTTGCGCAGGCCCGAGCTTGTTCTGGAGTCTTTACAAGACTTGACAGGTGTTGAAGTTCAGGTAGATTTGAGCGTCAGGCTTGAAGTCCAGAATCAAGTGAAGTATGAGGGATATATAAAACGTCAAAAAGAGCAGGTAGAACGTTTCAAAAAGCTTGAGAATATAGCCTTGCCGGAAAATATGAACTATTCAGAGCTCCCTGGACTTTCCCATGAGGTCGTGGAGAAGTTGGGCAGAGTTCGCCCCAAGTCCATGGGGCAGGCATCTCGCATTTCCGGTGTGACACCTGCGGCAATTTCTGTACTCCAGATTTGGTTGAGGAGAGAGGGGCACATGTGAAAAAAATACTGGTTGTTGAAGATAACAGGATGATGGGAATCCTTGTCTCCAAAAGACTGCAACAGGAAGCGATATATGATGTTACCTGGCTGCAGACAATGAAGGAGACTGTTGATCTTCTACAAACAGAGAAAGATGCCTTTTTTGCCGCACTCCTTGATTACAATCTTCCAGATGCAACAAAGGGCGAGATCGTCAAAGAAGTTGTGGATTGCGGTATTCCAGCCATTGTGTTCTCAGGCCTTATGGATGAAGAGGTTCGGGAACATGTCTGGTCACATAAAGTAGTAGATTATGTCCTCAAGGAAGATGCTCAGAGTTTGAGTTATATTCTCGCCCTTTTGAAGAAACTGGAGGAGAATAAAAGTGTTAAAATACTGGTTGTTGATGATTCTAAATTTTTTGTCAGGTTCTTTGTCAATCTTCTTAAGGTTCAAAATTATCAGATTTTGACAGCAAATAGTGGAGAAGAGGCGCTTGCCGTGCTTGAGGAGTATCCCGACGTTAAGCTTGTCCTTACAGACTATTTTATGCCTGAGATGGATGGGTTGCAGTTGATACAGAAGATTAGAAAGAAACATAGCCGGGAGGAGATGGTTGTTATTGGCATGTCGTCGAAAGGTGAACAGATTATTAGTGCGCGTTTTATTAAAAACGGGGCCAATGATTTTTTTGTCAAACAGTTAACGACCACAGAGGAGTTTTATAGCAGAATAGCCCAGCATGTTGAGCATCTTGAATATATTAGGATCATAAAAGAATCTGCGATTAAAGATTTTTTAACAGGGCTGTATAACAGACGCTACTTTTATGATGCCGGAGGCGGGCTCTATGCCAATGCCAAGCGGGATAATGTTTCTCTGGTCTGTGCCATGCTAGATATAGATTTTTTTAAAAAGGTCAATGACACCTATGGCCATGATGCCGGGGATGAGGTTCTTAAACATGTAGCTTCGTCAATACAGAAAAGAATGCGGAAAACAGATATTGTTGCCAGGCTTGGCGGGGAAGAATTCTGTGTTCTGGCGGTCAATATGCAAGACGAAGCTGTTGATATGATTTTTGATGGTTTGCGCCAGGTGATAGCGACCTCTCCTGTTACTGTCAATAACGGTGAAGATACAATCCAAGTGACACTGAGTATTGGTGTCACAACGATACTTGATGAAAACCTCGAGGAAATGGTTAAAAAGGCCGACGCTCTTCTTTATGAAGCAAAAGAGAGTGGGCGAAACAGGATTGTTTCAGATTGCAGGAATTGATGAATTCGTTGGTAGTCTTTTCTTCAATGTAGAATTTTCAATTATTACTTATTCCCTATTGCCATTAATACACCCCCCAGAGCATTCCCTACCTCGTAATGATCCGGAAAAATAACTTTTGTTCCAAGTCGTGCAGCAATCTGGGGAAGAAGGTGTTGTGCTGCTGCGCCGATTCCTATGATCGGTAGTTGTGTTGTGAAATGCAGGTCTAACATTTCACTTTTTCTATAATGGGGGAAAAAGCCGGACATCGTTTTGCCCGTTTCTATTTTCAGGATGTAGTCCAGGATGGAGTCCTCAATTTTTTGTGATATAACTTTTAGGACCTTTTGGCAGAATTTTTCGGGTGTCAGTTGAAGTTTAGTTGCTAGAGCTTTAGCTCCTTGCATAGCATTTTCTTTGTTGCCCATGTTTAGCTGGTCAAGGACATGTAGAGCGTCTGTTGGCGTAAAACCGCTTTCTGATATAAGTTGCAGGCGATTTAAATCCTGAAGATGGCTTGTAAGGGTTATTTCTGCCATATCAAAATGATGTTTCAATTCTTGTGGGGTTGCAGGGCCATGTGAGACAAGGTAGGCTAGTATGGGGTTTGCTGAAGCTTCTTCCTCTGTCAAATCAGTTGCCGCTGTAACACATTTTGCACTCAGTTCTTCTCCGATCCAGGACTTCGGAGAAGAGGTAAGTTCAGACATTGCCAGGGGCACAACTCTGTGTGGTCCGAGCTGGAGATTTTTTTTCCGGGAAAGGATTACGTGGCTATCTCCTCCCGCCCCTACAGTGAACATCTTCACCGCATCTATCTGTGTATGCCATTCTCCGATCAGGCTCCCCTCCCCGTCTAAAACCGGCTTTGAGTTATGTATCATTGTTATGTCTGTAGTTGTTCCGCCAACATCAACAATAAGGGCATCAGGGGAAGGGGAGAAGTTTATGCCAAACCAAGCTGTTGCTGCTGGCCCGCTTGCAACTGTAGATGCCGCCTGCTTGTGAGTATCGGCAATGGCCATGGGAGTTGCATCGCCTCGTATGATGAAAACATTTCCTGCCAGACCAAGGGCAACAAGGGCGTCCTGCATGCCAATAAGGAAATTATCCATAATCGGCATGAGGCGGGCATTGAGTACAGATGTTGCCGCTCTTTCCTGAATGCCGGGGCGATCACTTATTTCATGGGAGCAAAAAACGGGCTTCGGGTCAATCAGGCTTATTGCTTTTGCCATAACCAGTTCATGGGCTGGATTTTTTATGCTCATAGCTGCACAGACAGCATAGGCATCAACATGACCTTTCAGGTTCTGGATGGCCTCTATCAGTGCTTCCATGTCCAGAGGGTCTGTTTCCTCGCCGAGGTGATTGTGGCCACCTTTCAAATAACTCGCAGAGACAACGGGCAGTTTAAATTGTTTAGTCGGGCCAGCAACAAGAAGGCCAACATCAGCACCCTTATCTTCAACTACGGCATTAGTGGCCAGGGTTGTGGATACGGCAACTAAATCGACATTCTGGGGGTGCACTTGACTCTCTGTGAAAAGATGTTTGAGACTCTGTGCAATGCCATGACTTAGATCATGGTGTGTGGTTGACGATTTGGCTGTTGCAATAACTTTTTTTTCGTCGGTGCTGATAAGGACAGTGTCTGTATATGTGCCACCGGTATCAATGCCGATGGCGTATGATTTTTTTTTGTTATCTTGAGTCATAGTAGTTTTATGTTTACTTGAGTTAATAGAAGTGTGACGTATTTGGGGGCTTATCTCTTTTTATTCCTGTATTTTTTACCGCAAAGTATTTTTGAGGCAATGATAAAAGTAAAAAAAGTGGAATTGAGGTTGCTTGACCCTTTTTCTGGAACAGTCTATGATGAATATAATTCAGTATGTTCACTCTGTTGAGTGCTGAAGGATATACCTTCCGAATATATTATGGAATTTGGGGTTCCAAATAAATGATTTCTGCAAGTAGAGAAGAACTGTTATCTAAGATTCAGACATATATAGGCAGAATGCCCAGTCTGTCAACAACAGTTATGAAAGTTATGGAGGTGTGTAATCAACCGAATACGTCTCCTAATGATTTGAACAGGGTAATATCCTTGGATCCTGTATTGACGGGACAGGTTCTTAAACTTATCAACTCAGCATACTACTCATTGCCAAATCAGGTAACCACTCTTACCAGGGCTATTATTATGCTGGGGTTGAATACTGTAAAAAATCTTGCGATCAGTACCGCAGTTGTTGATGCGATTGATAAAGAAGGATCCCAGTGTTTTCCCATGGATAGCTTCTGGACCCATTCTCTCTGTGTCGGGGTAACGGCAAAGGCTCTTGCCGCTACAAAGAAAATTCTTCCAGCGGGTCAGGAGGAGTATTTTGTTGCCGGGTTGCTACACGATCTTGGCAAGGTTCCCTTTTCAAACTGTTTTCCGGAGGAATATAAGCAAGCCCTTGAATTAGCTGATCTGCAGGGGTGTTCTCTTCTCCGGGCAGAAGAAATGATTTTTGGATTTGATCACCATATTACAGGTAAAATGATTGCTGAGAAATGGCAGTTGGGGAAAAACATTCAAGTATGCCTCGCATACCATCATCACCCTGAAGATATTACTCAGGATCATAAAGATTTGGTCAATACGGTTGCTGCGGCGAATTTGTTTGCTAATATTTTTGAGTTCGGGAATGCGGGTGATCGCTTTCAGGAAATACCTGATGTTGTTCAAACACTCGATATTACAGAAATGAGCTGGCATCAAATGGCCAGTCTTATTAACACCGTTGAAGAAGAAATTGAGAAAGCTCAGGTCTTTCTCAATGTTTCAAAACAGTAGAGTCTTCTGGTCTGATATTTTTTCGGAGTAATTATATATGATTGTAAAATTCTGGGGTGTTCGTGGATCGATACCCTGTCCTGGGGCACAGACAGTAAGGTACGGGGGGAATACTCCCTGTATTGAGATTCGCTTTCCTGAAGTAGATCGTCTTATCATTATTGATGCAGGATCAGGCATCAGGGAGTTGGGAAATTTTATGATGGGGTATGATCTTCCCAAAGGGTCCATGCGGACAGAAATCTTTCTTTCCCATACCCACTGGGACCATATTATGGGTTTTCCTTTTTTCACACCGATTTATATTCCTGGAACGAAAATTAAAGTTTATGGGCCTGTTTCTTACGAAGAAGATCCTTTGGAAAAAATTGTTGGCGGCCAGCTCACCTACCGTTATTTCCCTGTGCGCGAAGAGGAGCTGGGTGCAGAGGTTGAATATCTTCCCCTCAAAGAACAGAAGCTGGACCTGGGAGACGGGATCCAGCTCACTACCAAGATTTTAAATCATCCCATACTCTGTCTTGGTTATCGATTTGAATATCAGGGGAAGGTTTTGTGTACAGCATATGATACAGAACCTTTTCGCAACCTGTTTGTCACCGATCCTGATGATCCTTCGTATGATGAATTAATGGCAAGTGAAGGTGAACTTTGGGCTCAGGAGCAGAATCAGGGAATAGAAAATTTTATCGCGGGAGCTGATTTATTGATCCAGGACAGCCAGTATACTCAAGATGAATATCTCCCTGATAAGTATAATTGGGGACATTCTTATTTTGAACATGTGTGCCCGGCTGCGAATCGTGCAGGGGTAAAATCGATGGCTCTTTTTCATCATGACCCACTGCGTACCGATGAACAGTTGGATCAGTTGGCTAAAATATATTGTCAGTCTGGGAAATATGGGTCAACGGAAATATTTTTTGCCCGTGAAGGAATGGCAATTGAGCTTTAAATTCCGAAAAGGTCCTGTCCATGGTAATCACTACAGAGTATAGAGATCCTCCCCGCCGGCGGATTGACACAGGAGAGGCCCCGCTTAAGATCCGGGAGATTCCTGGACTCTCACCAACCATGCCAATCAATTATATTCAAAAGCAATATCGCCATGGAACAGGGACAACAAGTTACCTGGAAGCCGAAGACGAAAATCTGCCTGAAGGAGCTGAAAGGAGTCTGCAACTCCTTATTCTTCAAGCAAATAATGACTTTGTCTCCTATGGGGTAGATATTCATTTAGGGTTAGTGAAATCCAGTGAAGGGTATCAGCTTGACATTTATGATTGTACGGATGGTCACGTGTGTAAACTCGTAAAAGATGAGACCATCCACATTGAAAAACTTCCCGGCCTTATTCGCAATCTCCAGCAGGAAGCAGGTATTTTGCTGGACACCACCGCCTAGTTCCACCTCGCTCCATAATTGACAGTGTATCCGCATTGATATATAGTCCTTTCTTCCTTGGGTTGTGTCAGGGTGGAGAGAAATATATCTTTCCCTTCAATATTAAAGATTCAATTTTCAACTTTTTTATATAGAGGTGTATGAATGATTACAATAAATGAGCATTACTTGAAGCTCCAAGCGTCCTATCTTTTTTCTGATATAGCTAAAAGGGTCACATCTTTTCAGGAGAAAAATCCTGACCGGGAGATAATCAGGCTTGGTATAGGGGATGTGACCAAAGGGCTGCCTAAGGCCTGTATTGAAGCTTTTCATAAGGCAGTAGACGAGATGGCAGAGGATGGTTCATTTCGAGGGTATGGCCCGGAGCAGGGATATGCCTTTCTACGTGAGGCAATAGCTGAAAACGATTTTCAGAGCAGAGGTGCAGATATTTCGGCTGAGGAAATTTTTGTCAGTGATGGTGCAAAATGTGATACGGGGAATATCCAGGAGCTTTTTTCCTCAAATGCAAAAGTAGCGATACCGGATCCGGTATATCCTGTTTATTTGGATACAAATGTCATGGCTGGGCGAACGGGTGCGTTTGATGAGGGCAGATATGGTGGTATTGTTTATTTGGATAGTACCAGGGAAAACAATTTTGTGCCGGACTTGCCAAAGCAACAGGTTGATCTGATATATCTCTGTTTCCCCAATAATCCCACCGGTTCAACTATTTCAAAGGAACAGCTTAAGCAGTGGGTGGATTATGCCCGAGACAATAAGGCGCTTATTCTCTTTGATGCGGCCTATGAAGCATTTATACGTGATGATTCGTTACCCAAATCTATCTATGAAATTGATGGAGCCAAAGAGGTTGCAATAGAATTCCGGAGTTTTTCTAAAAATGCTGGCTTTACAGGGACTCGCTGCGCCTATACTGTTGTCCCAAAAGAATGTCGGGCTTTTGATTCCCAGGGAAACAGACAGGATCTGCATTTTTTATGGAACCGCCGTCACTCCACAAAATTTAACGGGGTTTCCTACCCTGTCCAGCGAGCTGCTGAGGCGGTGTATGGTGAAGAAGGGAAAAAACAGGTGAGAGATCTTGTTGGCTATTACATGCGGAATGCCGATTTGGTAAGAAAGGAAATAGCTGCGCTGGGATATAGGTATGTGGGGGGAGAGAATTCTCCTTATATCTGGATTGAAGGCGGACAGGACTCCTGGCATTTTTTTGATATGCTGCTTGATAAGGCTGGAGTGGTATGTACCCCGGGTGCCGGTTTTGGGATGTGTGGACAAGGCTATATTCGTATAAGTGCATTCAATAGTTATGAAAATGTCCAGAGAGCAATGAAAAAAATCAGTGCTGTCTTGGGGTAAAAAACATATTTCTGCATAAGCAGGTCATTTCTCCTGTAACTTCCCTCCCAAGAATCCATACTTTTTCGTTGAAAATTGTATTTAAATGTGATAACCATCGTGGTCAGGAATATGAATGGTCATTCATCTTTTAAGGTGTTTGTGCTGTAACTCTTTGGAGTTTTGTAAAAAATGCAACTAGATAAACTGCTGGTAGAGAAAAGGGTAGTAATTTTGAACCAATGGGAGGATTGCCTCCTTGAAAAATTTGTCCCTGATACTATCCGGATTTTCAAAAAGCAGAAAGATCAGTTTGCTAACCCTGTAGGGCACAAAATTACAGCAGGCCTGGCGGAGCTTTTTGATGTGATCTGTGATACTGGTAGCCATGAGGTGGAAACACCGGGTCTGGGCCAGCTCATTAAGCTAAGGGCTATTCAGGAAATTTCTGCTTCAGACGCGGTTTCCTTTGTCTTTCGGTTGAAAAAGATTGTTCAAAAGGAGTTTCTGAAAAAAGGTAAAAAGATTGAATCATATGAGGAGTGGCTGGAATTTGATGCCAGGGTTGATGCGGCTGCGTTGGCGGTTTTTGATATGTTCATGGCGAGCAGAGAGCAGATTTACCAGGTGAGAGTGAATGAGCTTTCAACTGGAAGACTTAATGGTGCTGTGTGTCCCTCGGCAATGATGAAAAAAGAGCAGGAACAGCAGGTTCAGAAGACAACGAACATTCAGGAATAACAGAGTAATATTAGCACTGGCGTTCTGTAAGGGGAAGAGAGGATCTTGAGAACGTTCAATGCTGGACCCCGCTGCAGGTATGGGGCTTGCAGTGGGATATATCACACTTTAGAGGCGAGGTAACAGTAAATGAGAATCCTGTATCCCTTTCTTGCAATCTTGGCCGTGGCCGTGGTTGCTTATCTTGGTGGAAAGGTGACGGGCTTGCAATACCTGTTTGGGGTAGTGCTGCCCTATCTGGCATTCGCTGTGTTTATCGTGGGTTTTGTCAATCGCGTTTTGTATTGGGCAAAGTCACCGGTACCATTCCGAATCCCAACCACTTGTGGCCAGGAAAAGTCCCTGGACTGGATCAAACAGGACAGGCTTGATTGTCCCAACAACAAACTAGAGGTCATTGGACGTATGATTCTGGAAGTCTTTGCTTTCAGATCTCTGTTCCGGAACACCAAAGCGGAGGTACATGACGGACCGAAGCTGGTGTATGGATCTTCTAAATGGTTGTGGCTTTTTGCCATCCTGTTTCACTATTCATTTCTTATCGTTGTGATTCGCCACTTGCGCCTCTTCACAGAACCCGTCCCCTCTTTTGTAGCTCTCACCGAATTTTTTGACGGTATTTTGCAAATTGGGGCACCGACAATGTACCAGACGGACGTTATTCTGCTGGCCGCTGTTGCTTTTCTTTTTCTGCGTCGTGTCATGCTACGCCAGGTTCGCTATATATCGCTGGCCGCAGATTATTTCCCACTCTTTCTCATTTTTGCCATTGGTCTCTCCGGCGTGCTTATGCGGTTTTATTTTAGAGTGGATGTCACAGCAATCAAACAGCTTACTGTTGGCATAGCAACCCTGTCACCGACACTTCCAGCTGGTATTCATCCAATTTTCTTCGTACATGCCATACTTGTTTGTATTCTGTTGATTTATTTCCCATTCAGCAAATTGATGCACATGGGTGGTGTGTTTTTAAGCCCGACCAGGAATATGTCAAATAACAGCAGATCTGTACGGCATATAAACCCATGGAACGATCCGACCATTAAACCACATGCCTATGCGCATTATGAGGATGAATTCAGAGATGTCATGAAGGAAGCCGGCATCCCACTTGAGAAGGAAGAATAACGATGGCAATACCAAAAGTTGAAGAATTACGTGTGAATGTTGCACGGGAGCCGTCACTTATGACGGGCGCCATCCCTAAACAAGAGTGGATGGATCTCCCTGTGCACTTCAAGGAAGGCAATTTCTGCTATCCTGCAAAACAGAGCATGGTGGAATACCATAAATTTCCCAACCCCCGCGAGTGGAGCCCTGATGACGAGGACTGGAAACTTCCGGAAGGGTGGGAAGAAATTATATTAAAAGGTCTGAAGGAGCGGCTTGATAAATTTCGTTCCCTGAAGATTTTCATGGACATTTGCGTACGCTGCGGAGCTTGCGCTGACAAGTGTCACTTTTTCTTGGGAACCGGTGATCCGAAAAATATGCCGGTCCTGCGCGCTGAGCTGCTCCGTTCGGTGTATCGAAACGATTTTACCACTGCAGGGAAATTGCTTGGCAAGATGGCCGGCGGCAGGCCTATGACCGTTGGCGTCCTGAAAGAGTGGTTCATGTATTCGTATCAGTGTACTGAGTGTCGCCGCTGTTCTGTGTTCTGCCCGTATGGAATTGACACGGCAGAAATTACAATGATGATGAGGGAACTCCTGCATCTGGTAGGTGTTGGAACGAACTGGATTCTTGAGCCTGCGGCCAACTCAAATCGTACTGGTAACCACATGGGACTGCAGCCCCATACCTTCAAAGAGAATATAGAATACCTTGTAGACGACATTGAAGAGATCACTGGTGTCAGGGTAAACCCCACTTTCAATCGGAAAGGAGCGGAAGTACTTTTTATTACTCCTTCTGCTGATGTGTTTGCTGAGCCTGGTATATATACTGCCATGGGGTATCTGCTTCTCTTCCATCATATAGGACTTGATTACACTTTCAGTACCTATGCGTCAGAGGGTGGGAACTTTGGTCTCTTTACTAATAACGAGATGATGAAGAAACTGAATGGCAAGATGTATGCGGAAGCAAAGCGCCTTGGTGTTAAGTGGATTCTTGGTGGCGAGTGTGGTCATATGTGGCGAGTTCTCCACCAGTATATGGACACAATGAACGGCCCTGCTGATTTTCTGGAAGTGCCTAAATCGCCGATTACCGGGACAGTCTTTGATAATGCAGCCTCAACAAAGATGGTTCACATCAGTGAGTTTACAGCGGATCTTATTAAGAACAAAAAGCTGAAACTGGATCCGATGCGTAACGCGCACCGGAGGCCGACATTCCACGATTCATGTAACCCTGCGCGGGCCATGGGTTTGCTCGATGAACCTCGGTACATTCTCGATAATGTCGTGCCGAAATGGTACGAAATGCCGGAAAATACTATTCGTGAAAAAACGTTCTGTTGTGGTTCCGGTACCGGTCTGAATACCGGTGAAATTATGGAACTCAGAATGCGTTCAGGCTTGCCAAGGGCAAACGCGGTTGAGCATGTTCGTGATAAATTTGGGGTCAACATGCTTTCCACTGTCTGCGCCATTGATCGCGCAACGTTGCTGAGTCTCATGGAATACTGGACCCCTGATGTTGAGGTCTGTGGTGTCTCCGAACTGGTTGGAAACGCCCTTATAATGGATGGTGAAAAAGAGAGAGATTCGGGGCTCCGCTTCGAACCTCTGGAAGGAATGGAGGGATAAAGCAATGTATGATGGAGGAAAAATCATACCCGGCTTGATTGTATTCGTTGGCCTGATGCTTATTGCCATCCTTTACAATGTCGGGAACAAGATAGAAGATCCAA
>Ga0233431_1005400_pt1 | contig 12460 bp, 10 predicted proteins | sample SI_118_April2016_FD_179867 | JGI IMG/M metagenome (GOLD analysis project Ga0233431, IMG submission 179867) | Seawater microbial communities from Saanich Inlet, British Columbia, Canada - SI_118_April2016_200_MG | ecosystem: Environmental > Aquatic > Marine > Inlet | place: Canada: British...
CAAAAAAAATAAAAAAGAAATAAAAAAAAATTATGAATATAAAGAAGATAATTGTATTAAAAAAATAATATAATAAAATTGTATATCAAAAAATATCAAATTTTATGCTACTAGTAACAACCCAATATTATATATTCATATAATTATTATGAAGAATGTTGGTATATAAGCAATTGTTTTGCTTTAAAAGAACTTTTTGATTAAAAAATTTTTTATACAATTAATTTATTAAAAAATTAATTATACATACAAAAAATATTTACTTCTTAGAACTTCTCTTCTTAGAAGCCTTCTCTTGAACCACCTTTTCTTCAACAATCTTCTCTTCAACTTGAGCCACAGCTTGAGTTTCAACTGTTTTTGTTCCCATTCTATCATAAACAGTCTTAATAAAGTTTTGGACGTTATAGAAATTAAATCCTTCCTTATCCTTAGGACTATCCACATTGTTCATATGCTTCACTTGTTCATCCGTCAAATGAAATGCCTCTTGAATAGAGGGATTTACACGATGAATTCTTCTATCTCTCTTATCCTTAAGACCATTGTCATCCAAATACTTATGAAGATGCTTAGAAATATCAGTTCTAGGAACAGTCTCTTCAGTCATATTAAACAACTTAGCAAACTCAGGAGGAAGAGGGGTCTTATCACCAAAACCAGTAGCTCTCTTCTTACCTGAATTTGAAGACTTCTTAGTTTTAGCACTTCTAACAACCGCTCTATTTGTTCTCTCAACAAACTTCTTCAAACTCTTCTTTAAAGTCAAATCCTCTCTTCTTCGAGTATCAATACTTTTAATAAGTTCTTTATAATGAGTTTCTAATGAATACTCAGAACGTGTATTATCAGTAGTTGTAACTGTTTCATTTTGTGTTTCTGTTTTAACCTCATTCACGGTTTCAATAATCGGTTCAGGTTGTTCAACAACTTTTGTGTTTTTCTTAGTTCTAGTCATTAGTATAATTTTATTTAATGTCATTTCTTTAAGTAGTTTTCACTTTTATTATTTTTATTAAAAAAAATTGAAATTAATATTAATTAATTATTAATTATTAAAATGGAAGATAAATTTTCAAGACAAAGTTATGCTATTGGTAAAAATTCAATTAATAAAATAAAAGAATGTTCTGTTCTTGTATTAAATTTTAATCATTTATCTTTAGAAATAATAAAAAATTTAATTTTATTGGGTTTTGAAAAAATTGACATTGATTTTGATGCTACTTTTCAAAATAATTCTTCTAATTTATATTATACAAATAATAAATTATTAGATTATTTGAAAAGTTTAAATCCCACAATTTCTATTAATAATATAAATAATAAATTTTTTGAAATTACTGATTATAATGTTGTTATATTATCTAATATGTTTTCAACAAAAATTAATAAAGTTTGTAGAGAAAATAATATATGTTTTATTATGTCTTGGTGTTTAGGATTATCTGGTTGTATATTTAATGATTTTGGTAATAATTTTATTTCAAGAGATTTGGATGGTGAAAATTATAATTATCTTATTATTAAAAATATTGAAAATAATATTATTACTTGTAAAGATAAACATTTTTTACAAAATGATGATATAGTTTTACTTAACGACCATGAAATTGTTAAAGTCGTTAAGATTATTAATATGTATAAATTTTCAATTAATTTTGAAACAAATAATATTACCACTTTAAAAAAAATGAAAAAAACAAAAGAATTTTATTTTAAAAGTTTGAAAAAAAGTTTAAATATTAATCAAGATTTAATACCTAATTTTAAATATTTTAATCGTGAAAAATTATTACATATTTTATTTTTATCTTTATTTGATTATTTAAAAAAATATAACACATATCCATCTATTGAAAATATTAATTCTTTTAAAGAAATTATTATTTTATACTCTAATATTGATAATGAATTTCAAATAATTATACAAAAATTTTTATCAACTATTAATGGAAATTTTTTACCAATATCATCAATTATTGGTTCTATTGTTTCTCAAGAAGTTATTAAATACATACTCAATAAATTTATACCAATTAATCCTTGGTTTAATTTAGATTGTTTTGAATTATTAAAAGATAATGAAATAATTACTAAAAATACTGGTGATAATAATAAATATAATGACCTGATAAATATTTTTGGTAATGAAACACTTGATAAAATACAAAACACCAAACCATTTGTTGTTGGAACAGGTGCTATTGGTTGTGAAGTATTAAAACAATTGATGGCTTTAGGAACTAAAAATATAATAACTACAGATATGGATAATATTGAAGTATCTAATTTATCAAGACAATTTCTTTTTAATAATGATGATATTCATAAATCAAAATCAATAGTGGCTTCACAAAAAGTTATGCAAATGAATAATGATATTAAATGTTTTCCACTAACTGAAAAATTATGCCCTGAAACAGAAGATATATTTAATCAAAAATTTTATGATAATATTGATATTAATCTTTTGGCTTTGGATAATATGGACGCAAGATTATATGTTAATTCTCAAACAATTAAATATAAAAAACCCTTATTTGATTCAGGAACTACTGGATTGCAAGGAAGCGTCCAAGTAATATTACCTAATATTACAGAAACATATGAAGCTAATAAAAATAATCAACAAGAAAATATTCCATTATGCACCATTAAAAGTTTTCCTTATAAAGTAGAACATAATATTCAATGGGCTAAAGAAATATTTGAAGAAGAATTTTATAATAATATTAATCTTTTAATTAAATATAAAAATAATTTGAATTTATTAAATGAAATTGATACTATTGATATGCAAGAACTTATTAATGTTATAGATAAATATTCTTACTTTAATACAGATTTTAATTATCATTATATACTTTCATATTTATATTATAAATATTATATTTTTAATATTAAAATACTAAATGAACAATATAAAAATAAAAAAGAAGAACTTAAAGAAAAAAATTTTCCAAATAAAATTAATATAAAATATAATACCAATTATTTTAAAGAATATTTCTTATTTGGTTACACTTTGTTAAATGAACTATTTAATACAAATGAAATGCCAACAGATTATGATTTAATTAATATTAATAAAACAAAAAAAAAAGTTATTAATAAAAAATTAATTATTAAAATATTAAATAGTTTTAATATTGTAAATCCTATTGTTTTTGAAAAAGATAATAAAAATCATATACAATTTATAACTAATATTGTTAATTTTAGAAATATACAATACAATATGAAAATTACTGATGAATATGAAGTTAAATTAATATCAGGAAAAATTATTCCCGCATTAATTACTACAACATCATTAATAGCTGGGTTTCAAATTATTGAATATATTAAATATATTAAATTTAAAGATGAAATTAAATTAGAATTATTTAATAACAAATATGTAAATTTAGGTATTAATTATATTGATTCAATTGACCCTGTTGAATGTAAAACAACCAAAATTGGAAAATTTAATTACAATGAATGGAATAATAAATTATGTATTGATACTAATAATACACAAAAAGCAATTAAATTATTAGAATATTTATTAGAAACAAAAATAGAATATATGACATACCTAAATGATAATAATCAACCTATTGAAATTTATGATGGAGACGAAATTACAATATCCGAAATAAATTTTAATAATAAAGTTGAAATTCTATTTTTAGAAGATTTAACTTTAGAAATTCAATTACTTTAAAATATTTTTATATTATTAAATAAATACTAATTTTTATATTTACAATAAATATTTCATAAAAAAATAATGATTATTTTAGGCTCAAATCATAATTTAATGGTTTCATTATGTCCTTATATTTTTGAACTTTTAAAAATTAAATGTTTTAGATGCAATAAAGTATTAACCACCTTTTCACACACCGGAAAAAATAATTTACCTTGGTGTGATTATATTTGTTTAGATTGCGATTTAAAATATGAAATTAAAAGTCATTTTAATTGCAAATACTTGTTAAATAAAAAACAATGTAATAAAGATTTATTTATTGGTGGAAATATTGAAACATTTATTAATTTAGAATCCAAACCTTGTTTAATTATAATTAATTTCAATATTTGTATAATAAAAAAGTTTTTAAAAATTAGTATAACATCTATTAGATACTATAATTATTTTAATTATATCATTTCAAAACATCCTATTTTAAGACATAAAACTTGTATTAAAATAAATACAGAACAATTTAATGCTACATATGATTATAATGACAATTTTAATAATATTTGTTCTTATCAAATTTTAAATAATGAAATTAATGATATTAAATTAAATGATTTTGATAAAATACAAAATTTAGCAATTTATTTTAATAATATATATGATTTAAAATTATATAATTCAAATAAACAATTAATATTTAATAAAAATATTGAATATAGTTATGATTATGCAATTAATAATATTAATCATTTTAATCAAGAAACTTTAATTAAATTATGTTTTAATAATATATTAAATAATAAAATTTGTGTTAATGTTATTGTTCCTAAAATTAATAAAAATATCAATCTTGATATTAACAAAAATGATGCAAATATTCCTAATAAAATAATCAAAAAATTTTATTCATTTGTAAATTTTATAAAAAAATTTTTTTGTTGTTAATTTTCTTTAAAAATATTATTCACAATATATTTTTTTAATTCATCATTATTTAAATTGTCAAATTTAAAATTACAATTATTTTTTTTTTCAAATATTAATTTAATTTTATATTTATTATTTCCACTTGGAACAATAAACAATAATCCATATTTTTCCATTACAATATCAGTTATATCTTGATTTTCATTTGAACCATTTGTATATAATTCTAAAATATAGTTATAATATTCATTTTCATTTATATAATATATTCCTCCTTCAAAATTTTTATATATTGTTTCACAAAAAAATACAAAATTATCTTCAAATGTTAGATTTGAATTCTTCATATTTTAATAATTTTATATAATATTTAAAGTTATTATTTTTCAATTTTTCTAAAATAAAAGATTGTATTAAAAATAATTATATGGTGGATTTTAAAAGATATTGAAAATTTTTATATATAACTGATAATTTTTGAATTTAAGCATTACAATATATTTAAAAATATTATTAATTATATTTTTTTATTATATTTCATATAATGAATGTTAATAAAACAGAAGAACAAAATAAAATTATACACTGTAAAGAGAATATGATAATTAATAGTAATCCAGGAGCTGGTAAAACTACAACATCTTTAATGTTGTGTTATGAAAATAAAGAAAAGCAAATTTTTCTTCTAACATATAATTCAATGTTAAAAACCGAAGTAAGAGACAAAATTAAAAACAAAAATTTTAAAAATTGTGAAGTTCATAGTTATCATTCTTTAGTTACTAATTATTATGATAACACTGGTTATGATGATGAACATATTAGTAAAATCATAAAAAATAATAATAAACTAAGTAAAAATATTGAACCTATTAATATTTTCATAATTGATGAAACACAAGATATGATTAAAATATATTTTGATATAATTCAAAAATTTATTAAAGATACAAATAGTTTTGATTCACAAATTATTTTATTGGGAGACCCAAAACAATGTATTTATAATTTTAAAAATGCTTCATCTCAATTTTTAACATTAGGAGATTCAATTTGGAATAAATCATTTTTAAAAAAAACTCTCAATGTTAGTTTTCGTTTAACACATAAGGTAGGTTGGTTTATTAATAATTGTGTTAATAAATATGCCAATATACAAACCATTAAAGATGGTCCTAAAGTAGATTATTATATAACAAATACTTTTAATGTTTATAAAAAAATTGGATTACAAATTAAAAAAATGATTAATGAAGAAAATTATAAACCTAATGACTTTTTTATATTAGTTCCCAGTATCCGTTCAGTTAATGCTCCCTTTAAAAAATTAGAAAATTATCTTACTAAACAAAATATACCCTGTATGACACCTATTAGTGATGAAGCTAAACTTGATGAAGATGTTATTAACAATAAAATATTAATTATTAGTTATCATCAAAGTAAAGGAAGAGAAGCTAAAGTAGTTATTGTTTATGGTTTTGATGATACATATTTTAAATTTTATGGAAAAAATCTTAAAAATGATAGATGTCCGAATACAATTTTTGTAGCTATAAGCAGACCTAAAGAAAAATTAATTCTTATTCATGATGAACAAAACGCTCCTTTACCATTTTTAGATTTAAATAATTCAAATATTGATAATTATGTTAATATTATTAAATCTAATAAAAATATGGAAATAAAAGAAAAAAAAGTATTTAATAATGATAATTTTATTAAAAAGAATGTCAGTGAATTAGTTAAATTTTTATCATCAACGTCATTACTAAATTTAATTAGTTTAACTAATGATTTATTTGAAACTGTTTATGAATGTATTAATGATATTGATATTAAATCAAAAGTTGAAACATCTAAAGATAATTATGAAGAAGTTTCAGAAATTAATGGTTTAGCTATTCCAAGTGTTTATGAAAAGGTTATTTCAAATAATGGAAATCTTAGCACTATTGAATATTATGTAATGGATCATATACAAAAAAATAATGATATTCAAAAATATGCAGGTAAAATTGATATTCCTTGTAAAAATATATCAGATTATTTAAAAGTATCAAATGTTTATAATGCTTTGCAAAATAATCTTCATTCAAAAATAGCAAGTATTAAAAATTATAATTGGATTGATAATTCTCAAGTTGATAAATGTTTAAATAATTTAAAATTTATTAAAAGTAATAATTTATTTTTTGAATATAAAATAACAAATGATGATGATTTAGATGAAAATTTTTTTATTTATAAACATAAAGATTTTGGTGAAATACGAATTGCTGGAAGAATTGATGCTTTTGATAATGATAATATTTATGAATTTAAATGTGTATCAAATATATCTATAGAACACAAATTACAAATAATTATTTACTATTGGTTATGGATAAATAGCAAATCAAAAGAAAATTATGGTGATAAAAATGGAATTATTATTAATATTAGAACTGGTGAAACATTAAAATTAAAAAAAGATATATATACTATTAATCAAATTGTTGAATTAATACTTAATGATAAATTAACTTGTGTTGAAGAATTAACAGATGAAGAATTTATTCTTAAAATGAAAATTTAATAAATAATTTAATAAATAAAAATTTTAATATATAAATTATTTATTTTTAATATTTATATATTTATCACTTCCAGCTGCGTGTCTCAATGTATATATACTACTCTTTTTCCATTCCTGACCTACTGCTTTTTCACTCATAATATAAACATCACCACTATTTAATTTAATTTCATAATAATCACCAACTGATTTATTTTTATAATACCAAATCCATCTTATTGGATAATTATCTGCACCTAAACTTAAACAAATTACTCTTGTTCTTTCAGCATCTCCATGAAATCCAATTCCACATTTTTTTAAATCAAAATATCTATTACCTTCAGCGATTAAATTATCTGCTTTATTATTACATTTTTTATTTATTCTTTTACATAATTTTTTTTTAAATTTTTTAAAATTAATTAACTTATTACTATCAATAATAGTTCCTTTTTTATTTTCATAATCTGGAGCTTGTTCTATTCCTTCTAATAAAACAATATTTGACCTTGCATGTTTATTTAATACTTTTTTTCTTCTTGTATCATAATATTTTTTATCCCAATTTAATTTAGTTAATTCATTATATATTTCTATTTGTTTTTCTTCATTAATATAATTTCTTATAATTAATATACCTGCGTTTTCATTTTCAATATTTAAATTAATATACTCTGTTTCAAACTCTTTTTTCTCAAAATATTTTTTTAATTTATCTAAATCATTAATAGAAAATCCAGAACCTTTTTCTCCTAATGATCCTAATAATTCCATTCCTGGATGATTTTCACCTGCATCTCCAAATGTTATTGCTATTCTTTCTTCTTTATTCATTATTAAAATATATTAATTTTTATTTATTAAAAATCAATTTTTTTTTAAATAAAAATTGAAAATAATTTAATTTAATTTTTATAAAATAAACAAAACTATTCAAATATGAATTTACCACCTCCAGGATTAACACCATATTTTAATGAAAGCATTTCTTCAAGAAATGATTATATTGAACGAACTTCTCCAAGAAATAATTTTAGTGGAAGAAATTCTCCAAGAAATAATTTTAGTGGAAGAAATTCTCCAAGAAATAATTTTAGTGGAAGAAATTCTCCAAGTAATAATTTTAGTGGACGAAATACTCCAAGAAATAATTTTAGTGGAAGAAATACTCCAAGAAACGTTTTTAGTGAAAAAAATTCTCCAAGAAACGATTTAAATAAAAAATATGATCCAACTAAAGATTTTAGTGGACGAAATTCACCAACTAAATTATACTGTGATTATTGTAACAAAGATAATCATAATACACATTACTGTTATTTTGTAAAAAAAGAAAAAAAATTAAAAGAAGCAAAATTAAAAAAAGAAAAATTAAAAGAAGAAAAATTAAAAGAAGAAAAATTAAAAGAAGAAACATTAAATAAATATAATAGTTATTGTAATTTAGTAAAAAATAGTAATTATTGTGAAAATAGTAATTATTGGGAAAATAAATTAGGACGTAGTCCTTATCAAAATAATAATTTTAGTCTTTATTTTTATTCAGTTAAAAGTTATACTTAATTATTTTCATTTTTATATAATAATTGATAAATATTTAGTTTTTTTGTTCTGGGATATCTTAAAACTCTTCCTATTACTTGGTCTAATGTTTTAGGTTCTAAATAATTAAATAGTATCAAATCATCAACAAATTCTAAATTTAAACCATTTGATAAACTTAAATCATTAATAAATAATAATTTAATTGTATTATCATTTTTAAATTTATCTACAATATTGGTTAAATCTTTAATATTTCCACCATTTAATTCTAAATAACTAAATATTTTTTCATTATAATAATTTTCTAAATAATTATTTAATTCTTTTCTGGTAGAACAATATAATATTATTTTATTTTTACATAAATCTAAAATATCTTTTAATATAATCATTTTATCTAAATTAATAAATTCATTTTCATTTTTATTTATTTGAAGTGGGGTTAATTCATCTTTTCTATAAACTTTATCACTTCCTACATATTCTATTTTTATTTTTGTATCATCTATATCTTTATCATCATTATATTTTATTAATTCATAAATACATTCATTACATATATTATTATTATTTGGTGTTGTATAATATTCAATACTATTATTTTTATACTCATTTTCCAATTCCATATCTTGAATATTATTAAAACATTTAATACAAATTAAATTATTAAAAAATAAATTTTTTAAAATATCAGTTAATGCTTTTAATTCTTGATGTTCCGATACTAATTTATTTTTGCTAATAATATGACTTTCTTTATCACCATTATTATTAAATTTAATATATTTTTCTGTTTCAGTAATACTTTCTAATTTGGATGACATTAATTTAATAGAATTGGAATATAAATTTGATAGAACATCTTTATAAGAATTTAAATCAACATTACCACATTCTTTAGTTAAAATATTATAATGATGTGTATTAATTCCATTCATTGTTTGTTTTTGACAGAATTTAGAAAATATATTATCAACATATTTATTTTTACAAATAAACTTTTTATAATTGGGTGGTTTAATTTTCATACATTTTTTAATATATTTTATTTCACAGGAACAATCATTTTGTTTTAGATTTGGTAAATATAAATTATATGAGCCTATTGTAAAACTTAAATTATTTTCATCAAAAATAGAATGTATTGATGCTGAAATAAACCAAACCATTTTTGTTAAAATATTATGTTTTAAAAGATTTTGTATTGTATCTATTTCATCAAAAAAAACTGAACGAAAATAAAAATTATGATATGATATAGCCTGAACTAATGAAATATATAATACAGGCGTTATTAAAATAATATCATTATCCATTAAGATATATTTATTATTATATAATTCATTAATATCTTTATTTTCAGAAATAAATTTACATTTCATTTCATTTTTATAAATTTTATTTATTGATTCAATCCATTGAGAAAATATATTATGTGGAACTACTATCAAAAAACAATTCTCTCTTTTATTCTCAAATAATTTTATAAAATATATCAATGCTAAAATAACAAATGTTTTACCTGTTCCTGGAGGATCTGAAAACATACCATATTTAAATTCTTTATTATTAAAATTACTATCTATTTGTAAAGCTTTATATATTAATGATTTTTGATGTGGTTTTAAAATAATATTAAATTCATTATTATTAATATTCATTTGATTTGATTTTTTATTTATTTTCATCATATTATTTTAATATTTTATAAATTTTATTTAAAATTTACTCAAATAAAAATTGAATTTTTTTATATTTAATTAATTAATTTTATTAAGTATCATAAAACTAAGATGGTTTGGTGTGTTGATTGTGGTTATATTAAATTAGACGATAATGAATATATTAAACATAAAAAAGGAAATATTAAAGATCATCACGAAACATATTCCAACAAAGAATATTGCTGTCTTTGTGCTAAAATTAAAGGTGAATTTTTAAATCACAAAAATTATAAAAATTGTCCTTTTATTAGAAAAGATAATTTAGCATTATGTAAGAATTGTGGAATAAATGGTAAAAATTTTAATCATCATCCATCTAAACATTTTAATACTTAATTAAAAAAATATATAAAAACATATTGTTTATTTAATAATAATTACTTCATAATTTTTAAAATCATTAATATATTCATATTCTTTATCACATTTAACTGTTTTAAGATTTTTAGGTATTTTTTTTATTTTTAAATAATAATCATTTAATTCTAAATATTCTATTGAATTCGGAAGATTATTTAATTCTTTACCATATTCATTAATATATAATTTTTTAATACTGTTGGGTAAATTATCTAAAATTAAATCAGTTTCAAATATAATTAATTCTTCAATATTATTATGTAAATTATCTATCACATATTGATTATTACATTCACACATATTTAAACTTTTAACATTTAGTGGAATGATTATTTCTTGATTAAAATTGCTTCCAAAAGTTAAATGTGTTAAATTTATATTATTTAATAAATCTATTTTTTGATTAAACCAATATCCAAAAGTCAAATGTGTTAAATTTATATTATTTAATAAATCTATTTTTTGATTAAACCAATATCCAAAAGTCAAATGTGTTAAATTTATATTTTTTGATAAATTTATTTTTTGATTAAAATTCATACCAAAAGTTAAATGTGTTAAATTTATATTACTTGATAAATTTATTTCTTGATTAAAATTCATACCAAAAGTTAAATGTGTTAAATTTATATTATTTGATAAATCTATTTCTTGATTAAAATTCCATCTAAAAGTTAAATGTGTTAAATTTATATTTTTTGATAAATCTATTTTTTGATCAAAATCATTTCTAAAAGTTAAATGCGTTAAATGAATATTATTTGATAAATCTATTTTTTTATTAAAATTATCTTTAAAAGTTAAATGTGTTAAATTTATATTATTTGATAAATTTAGTTTTTGATTAAATATATCTCCAAAAATTAAATGTGTTAAATTTATATTATTCAATAAATCTATTTTTTTATTAAAACAATATCCAAAAGTTAAATGTGTTAAATTAATATTATTTGATAAATCTATTTTTTTATTAAAATTATCTCCAAAAGTTAAATGTGTTAAATTTATATTATTTGATAAATCTATTTCTTGATTAAATTCACTTTCTTGATTAAATTCACTTTTAATATAATTAGTATGATATTTATTTTTATATTCATTATTTGTTTCAATTGCTATTAAAGGGTCATTATAATTACTAAACATAATCTTTTTATACTTATTTATTATACTATAATACTTTGATAATTCTTCATTAAATTTTGGTTTAAATATTAACCATTCATTTACTATCCAGTAGTTATTTTCCATTTTTATTATTTAATAATATATAAATAAAATTTCAATTTTTTAATATGTTATAACTTCATAATCTTTAAAATCATTAATATATTCATATTCTTCATCACATTTAACAGTTTTAAGATTTTTAGGTATTTTTTTTATTTTCAATTCATAATCTTTTAATTCTAAATATTCAATTGAATTTGGAAGATTATTTAATTCTTTATTATAATTTTCAATATATAATTGTTTAATACTGTTGGGTAAGTTATCCAAATTTAAATTGGTTTGATTTATTATTAATTCTTCAATATTATTATGTAAATTATCTATCAAATATTGATTATTACAATAAAACATATTTAAACTTTTAACATTTGGTGGAATAATTATTTTTTTATTAAAATCACTTCCAAATGTTAAATG
>Ga0233431_1005406_pt1 | contig 12448 bp, 10 predicted proteins | sample SI_118_April2016_FD_179867 | JGI IMG/M metagenome (GOLD analysis project Ga0233431, IMG submission 179867) | Seawater microbial communities from Saanich Inlet, British Columbia, Canada - SI_118_April2016_200_MG | ecosystem: Environmental > Aquatic > Marine > Inlet | place: Canada: British...
TCGATTTATTAATGGTTCAAAGATTTTTCTATCAAATATTAAAGATGAAGAAAACAAAGAGTACCTAGATTTACTAGAAAGTGTTTATCAAGAAGGAAAATTATTTTTGAAAAATATAGAAAAAGAAAAAAAATATTTAAATGATATCTCTGATTTTTTAAAAATGATTAATGAAAAACAATTAATAACTATTCTTAATTCTGGAAAATTGAATGAAAAAAAAATAGAAGAAATTCGAAAAAATATAGAATTTATCTCTAAATATGAAATTAAAAAAATCAAAATGATTCACAAAAACATTCTTAAACAAAATCATAAAGAAAAAAAAGTAAGTATTAATCTAAATTTGAAAATAGAAAATATGAAAATAGCCAATCATAAACTATTCCTCTTAATGAAAAATGATAAAATTACAAAAGGTGCAGGATTAGTTTATATAGGGGGATATATTTGCTTTTTCGCAGGCATATTAGACTATCAAGCATTCAATGAAATCACGAACTTAGCAAGAAGAACTATTGCACTAGGTACTGATTCTGCAAGTTTAGTATTTTAAAAATTTTGGAAAAAACAAATTCTCAAATTAAACATCAAATAATAATCCCTTGATAAATCAATCCCAAAAAAACAACATAAAGTAATAAGAAAATAAATCCTTCTGTCCATCTAATTTTCCATCTAGTTTTGATAAAATACAATAACAAAACAGAAATTATGACTGTAAATGGAAAAGTATACATTAATGTAGCTCTTGGAAGAATTGCAGGAGATATAAATAAAGATACGCCACCAACAAAAAGAATATTTGCAATATTACTCCCCATAATATTACCAATAGCAATACCGCCTAGACCTTTTTTTGCAGCAATAACACTCACAGTAATTTCAGGAAGAGAAGTTCCAAGTGCCACTAGAGTCAATCCAATAACTCCTCCACTAACACCAAACCAATTTGCAAAAAACATAGCTTCAGTTATAAAAAACTTAGCACTAATAATAATACCTACACAACTTATTATTAAAAAAACAAATTTTAATAAAAGTTTTTTAAAATCTTTATTTACCAAATGCTCATTGTATTCTTTTTTATGTTCTTTTGTAACATTTTTATGTCTAGCTAAAATAAAAAGATCTTTAATGAATTTAGCATTAAGAAAATAAATTATGAAACTTTCAAAATTCTTTGATTTTGAATAATGTTTATCTGATCTAGTTAAATAAAATAAATATGCGAAAAAAAGTAGAATCATAAGAACACATAAAAATCTAATAAATGTATAATTACTAATAAAATAATCAAATCTTGTTAAAACTAAAATCCAATAGAAAAAAACACTTGCGAAAACTAACATTATGCCATCTCTGTCTAATAATTCTTTTGATGTAGGGAGAGTGGCGAAAAAAGAAGCAATCCCTAATACTAAAAGAATGTTAGCGACATTACTTCCTAAAACATTACCTATTGCAATATCTGCATTACCAGATAATGCTGCTGCAATAGAAGATGCTAATTCAGGAAGAGACGTTCCTACTGCGACTAATGTTAAACCTATAATTAAATCAGATATTCCAAAATGTTGTGCAATTGCAGATGCATTATCAATAAACCAATCTGCAGACTTAACAAGAATTAAGATGGATATTATTAATATTATAGCGTGAATTAACATTATTTGATTTTAATTTTTAAATTATTATTTAAATATTTGCGTTGGAAACTAGTTCAAATGTAAGGATATTACAATTTAGATTGAAATTATAATGAAATGGAATTTATTTGAAAATTTTATATATTTATTTTCTATATATGTGCTTTGACATTATTAGGGGTGTGACCCCTTCATTTCCTATGGAGATTGATTTGAAAGGAAGTAAGGGTATTAAAGGAACTAAAGGCAATACGGATAATGATTCTAATAAAGTTCTAAAGGAAACAAAGGATCAAAAGAAAATGAACAAATTTGATGTATATGGTGTTATTAAACTATAATAATTGAATATCTCGTATATATAATTACGATTGAGATAAAATAGAAATGTTCTAATATCCTGATTGTGAATAGGTATAAGATAAAATATAGATTGGTATAAACCGCCTAGGAATATATATAATTGAAAATTCTGATTTGAATATGTATATATAATATTTAAAAATAAAAAAAACATTAAAAATTGAACAAAAAAGCATATTAAAATTCTAGTTCACAATACATGCCGCTTATATTACTTACTTACTTACTTACTTACTTACTTACTTACTTACTTACTTACTTACTTACTTACTTACTTACTTACTTACTTACTTACTTACTTACTTACTTACTTACTTACTTACTTACTTACTATATAGAAAATAAATATATAAAATAATGTTTAAAAAAAATAGTTTCAGACATGGAGATTAGATCATATATTTATATTAGAACACAGTTTAACACAATTTTCTTTTTAAAAAAGTTCCATAAGAAACAAAGGGGTCAGACCCCCATCATATTTTTATTATTAATATATAGCAATATAGGATGTATCATCAGTTCTTCACTATTTAACAGTTTTTTTCAATATATTTCACAAAAGAAAAAAGCTTTTAAACCTTCATTTCATTTGGAACATGTATGGTAGAAAAGGGGATAACTGATTACTTTGAAGAGTTCCTGACCAAGGAACCTTTGTTTAAAGAAAAAAAGATATTACAAGCTAATTACACCCCTGAAACAATACCTCACCGGGAAGAACAGATCAAACAGATAGCAAAAATCCTTGCGCCAAGTTTGAGATTGGAAAAACCATCTAACTTATTCTTATATGGAAAAACAGGAACAGGAAAAACACTTTCTGTAAAACACATATCTAATAAAATGCTAGATATAGCAAAAAAGAATAATTTATTGTTAAAAATCATATATGTTAATTGCAAACTCAAAAAAATAGCAGATACAGAATATAGATTAGTTGCACAGTTAGTTAGGGAATTTGGAAGAGAAATTCCACCAACAGGATTGCCAACAGATGAAGTATACAAAATATTTTATAATATTGTAGATCGTGAAAATCAATTAATAGTACTTGTACTTGATGAAATAGATCAATTAGTAAAAAAAACAGGTGATGAAATTTTATATAATTTTACTAGAATCAATACAGAACTAAAAAAAGCACAAATTTCAATAATAGGAATATCAAATGATCTTATATTTATTAATAATATAGATCCTAGAGTGAAATCTAGTTTAAGTGAAGAAGAATTAGTATTTCCACCATATAATGCATTACAATTACAAGATATAATAAGACAACGAACAAATGCTGCATTTAAAGAAGGGACGTTAATGCCAGGAGTAATAGAAAAATGCGCAGCATATGCTGCAAGAGAACATGGAGATGCAAGACGTGCTCTTGAATTAATAAGAGTTGCAGGAGAACTTGCAGAAAGAGATGGATCAGAACAAGTACTAATAGAACACATAGACAGTGCAGAAGATAAAATAGAAAAAGACAGATTAATAGATGTAGTAACATCACAACCAAAACAATTTCAAGCAACAATGTATTCCATATTAATGTTAGAGAATAGAAAAAATATTTTTACAGGAGATATTTATGAAATATATCAAAAATTATGTAAAAAAATAGGACAAAGACCTTTAACACAACGAAGAATATCAGATATAATTGCAGAACTTGATATGTTAGGAATGATAAATGCAAAATTAATTTCAAAAGGAAGATATGGGCGTACAAGAGAAATAACAGTTTCACTTCCATCACAAGTAGAAGAAAATATTAAAACAATTTTAAAAAAAGAATTAGGTATGTAATATTATTTATATTATTTGACCTTTTTTTATTTTTCATTTTTTTCATTTAATTGGTTTATTTTTTTCATTTTTTTTCAATATTTTTTCATTTTTCAAAAAAAGGGGGATTTGTTAAGAGTGATAAATCTAATTAATAGACTAAAAAAAGTAAATCGATTTAAAAATGCAAACAGAAGATACAATTCAAAAAAAGAAAGTAATTATCAAGAAATTACTAGAAAAAGGCATTTTAGTAAATAAATTAATTCTCGAAAAAATAAATTTAATATCAGATTTTGATGCGTTTTCACAAAATTTTGAAGAAAATATACATAAATTAATACAACAGTCTAATAATTTAAATAGTATTAATAATCTAGATAATACAAACAATACACACAATAATGATGTAAATAATTCTAATAATGCTAATAATGTTAATAATGTTAATAATATAAATAATGTAAATGATACAGATCAATCAATTAATAATGATTCTGATTTAATTAATAAATTAAAACGTAATGGGAAAGTCAATGTTTTATTTTCTTATAAATCAGAACCAAAAAAAAGAGAAGTAAAAGATTTTGTCTCTTATTTTACTTCTAGATATCATATATTAAGAAGTATTTTAATGAATAGAAAAGAATTAATGGGTGCAACATCAATAAGTAAATTAAAACTTAAAGAAGATCGTGATACAGTAGCAGTAATTGGAATAGTAAAAACAAAATCAATAACTAAAAATGATAATGTTATTTTAACACTTGAAGATCCTACTGATGAAATCAAAGTAATAATTTCTAAAAATAAAGCTGAACAATTAGAACTAGCAAAAGATTGTGTTCCTGACGAGGTATTAGGTATTACAGGGCCATTGAGTGGAGATGTAATTTTTGTAAATGAACTAATATTACCTGATGTTCCATTATTTAAAGAATTAAAAAAAGCACCAGAAGAAACATATGCTGCGTTTATAGGCGATTTACATTTTGGATCTTCTTTTTTTTTACAAGAAGCTTTTGATAAATTTATAAATTGGATACAAGGAAATCATGGAAATCAACATCAAAAAGATTTAGCAAACAAAATAAAATATTTATTTATAGTTGGAGATATTGTAGAAGGAGTAGGAATTTATCCTGGACAAGAAGATGAATTAACAATAAAAGATATTTACAAACAATATGAAGAATTTACTAAATATCTTAAAAAAATTCCTTCAGATATTCAAATAATAATTATACCTGGAAACCACGATGCAATGAGAATTGCAGAACCGCAACCTCCATTATACAAAGATTTTGCAGAAAAAATGTATGACTTACCTAATGTAACAATGCTTTCAAATCCTGCTATGGTAAATATAGAAAAATCAGAAAAATTTCCAGGACTTGATATTTTATTATATCACGGTTTTAGTTTTCCGCATTATGCAGATTCAGTACCTAGTATAAGATCTCAAGGAGGACAACAAAGAGTAGATTTAATAATGAAGTTTTTATTACAACGACGACATCTTGCACCAACACACACATCAACATTATATCTTCCTGATGCAGATAAAGATCATTTAGTAATAGATCATGTTCCTGATTATTTTGTAACAGGACACATTCACAGAGTTTCTGCTGCAAATTATAGAAGTGTAACAATGCTTAATTGTAGTTGTTGGCTTTCAACAACAGAATTCCAAGAAAAAATGGGATTAAAACCACAACCTGCAAGAGTAATTCTTACAAATTTACAAACAAGAAAAGCAAAAATCCTAAAATTTATAGACGACGAAGAACCTAAAGTCGAAGATGAAAAAAAATCAGAAAGTAAAGATTCTAATTTAGAGGTAGCGCAAACATGACTTTAACTACTAAATCCAAATTAGAAATTAATTTACATCATATTTCAACAACCAATAATAAATCAATAATTAAATTACCTATACTAGATTTATTAAATCAAAAAATAAAATTAATAGGTGTAGATTTTGACGGTACATTAATTCATTGTGACAAAACAAAATATGGTAGTAGTTGGGAAGTTATTTTAGGAACTTGTGTCGATGAAAAAGAAGTAACCTTAATTGCAGATAAATATCTAACTAAGTTACATAACGAACTCGAAATTTCAAAACGAGAAAAAATATATGAAGATTGGGTAAAAGAAGATACTTTGCGTCTTAAAGGATTAGATGCAAATCAGTTTATACAAAATTATAAAATGCCTTATGTTTTAGGTGCTAAAGATTTTTTTAATTCTATGAATGGAACTTTTTATAAATCTATTATTAGTGGAGGTATAAATATTTCAGTTGAACAAGTAGCAGCAGAATTAAATTTTGATGATCAAATATCAACAATTTTACATCTTGATGATTCTAATAAATTTTTAGGAACATATGAATTACCTCTTAAGTTACATGGAAAATTAGAATATTTACTAAATTTAGTTAACAAGTTAAATAATCAAAAAATTAAGGATACTGATAATAATTTATACAATATATCTCCTAATGAAATATGTTTTATAGGTGATGGCATTAATGATTTAGGAGTATTTAAACATTTATATGCAAATGGTGGATTAACAATAGGTATTAATCCTAAATTTGATGAATTAAAAAAATATTCAACAATTATGGTTAATAATTATAATGAATTAATGAATTTATCAACACAACAAATAGATTATTTTTTAGAACAACAAAAAATTAATGAGGATTTGAAATGATTTATGCATCACCTGAAATGCTAAAATATTTTGATGATTTAAAACAAAGAGTTCATCATGAATTTAAAATAGCGACAGCAGCAAAAGAAAAAGGATATGATCCTGAAAAAGTAGTTGAAGTAAAACTAGCTGAAACTATGGCTGAACGAGTAGTAGGATTAATATCTGTAATAGCACCTCAAATAGTTGATATGGGTGTAGAAAAAAGAATTCAAGATCTTGAAGAACAATATGGTTCATTAGATTGGCGAGTAGCACTACAAATTGCTTTGGAAGTTGCACAAGAAAAATTTTGTAAATTTAAAGATAAAAGACTTGCAATAGAAATAGGAATTAAATTAGGATTTGCATATGGAACAGTTGGTGTTGTAAGTTCACCAATAGAAGGATTAGTTGATATAGAAATCAAAAGACGACAAGATGGACGTGGAGAATTTTTTTGTTTAAATTTTTCAGGACCTATTCGAAATGCAGGAGGAACTGCTGCTAGTTGGTCTGTAATAATTGCAGATCATGTTAGGAAAAAAATGGGTTATGATGTATATGATCCTACTGAAAACGAAATGAAACGATGTGCATCAGAACTTGAAGATTATCATGAGCGTGTAACCAATTTACAATATTTTCCAAGCAAAGAAGAATCTAGATTTTTAATTGCTAACATACCTGTAGAAATAAGTGGAGACGCAAGTGAAAAATTTGAAGTATCAAATTATAAAGATCTACCTCGAGTAAAAACAAATTTGCTTCGAAGTGGATATTGTTTAATTCATAGTAGTTGTATTCCTCTAAAAGCACCAAAGTTGTGGAAACAATTGTCTAAATGGGGAAAAGACTTTGATTTGGAACATTGGAATTTCTTAGAAGAGTTTCTTAAAATTCAAAAAAAAGCAAAAGCAAAAGGAGCAAAAAAATCAAATAATGAAAAAAAAGAAAAAATCACTCCTGATGGTACCTATATTAAAGATTTAGTTGCAGGAAGACCGGTACTTGGACATCCATTAAGACATGGCGCATTTAGATTAAGATATGGGCGAAGTAGAGGATCAGGATATAGTGCACAATCTATAAATCCTGCATCAATGCATGTATTAAATGATTATATTGCAGTTGGAACGCAGTTAAAAGTTGAAAGACCTGGAAAAGGTGCAACATATACTCCTTGTGATTTAATTGAAGGACCTATTGTAAAATTAAAAGATGGGAGCGTACATTTTTTAGAAACAGAACAACAAGCTAAACAATGTAAAAAAGAAGTTGAAGAAATATTATATTTAGGTGATGCACTAATTAGTTATGGGGATTTTTTTAATCGTGCACATCCGCTTGTACCTCCAGGATATTGTGAAGAATGGTGGATTCAAGAATTAGAGAAAGCAACAGTAAATATGTTTGGAACACTCGACGAAGAAAAACTTTCAGAATTTGTAGAAGTTCCTTCAGAATTATTATCAAAATTAATTAAAGAACCAATAAAAACTAAACTTTCTTCATCAAACGCAATAAATTTATCTAAAAAATTACAAATACCTTTACATCCCCGATATACATATCATTGGAATGCTATAACTAAAGAAGATTTGTTACAATTAATAAATTGGTTACAAAAAATAAAAATAGAAAAGGAAAATGGACAAATAAAAAAATCAATAGTTTTTATTGAAAAAGGTCCAAAACGATTTTTAGAATTAATAGGTGTACCACATATAGTTGCATCAAATGAATATGTTGTTTTAGATAAAAATCACACAATAGCATTAATAGAATCTCTTAATTTATTTGAAATAAACACAAATGATTTAAGAAAAAAGTTTATTGATAAATTCAATGTTTCTCTTACAGAAGGTGTTGGAGGTATTAGTGGTGGTGTTAGTGGCGTCGGTGCTGACAGTGTTGGTAGTGCTGTTGGTGATACTGGTGATAATAAAGTTGTTAATGATTCTAGTATTAAAAATAAACTGAATGATGAAGATTTAGATTCATTAGCAACATTAGATATTGTCCAAAAAATTTCTAAAGTACAATTAAGAGATAAAAGCGGGATTTTTATTGGAAGTAGAATGGGACGTCCTGAAAAAGCAAAAATGAGAAAATTAACAGGCAGTCCTCATGTTTTATTTCCTGTCGGAGAAGAAGGTGGAAGATTAAGATGTTTTCAAGCAGCACTTCAAGAAGGAAGAATAAGAGCAGAAGTACCAACATATAAATGCACTAATTGCGATCATAGAACAGTTTTGAGTATGTGTGAAAAATGCGATAAACCAACTACTCGATTATATCAATGTAGTATTTGTGGAGAAATAGAAGAACCTGAATGTAGTCAACATGGATTTGTAGCAGCGTACAAAAAACAAGAAATAGATATAGAAAATATTTTTAAAGCAATGCTTAAAAAATTAGATACAAGAACATATCCTGATTTAATAAAAGGAGTTAGAGGAACTAATAATAAAGATAGGACTCCAGAACATATAATCAAAGGAATATTGAGAGCAAAACATAGACTTCATGTAAATAAAGAAGGAACAATAAGATATGATGCTAGTGAATTACCAATTACACATTTTAAAGCAAAAGAAATAGGAGTTAGTGTAGAACAATTAAAAGAATTAGGCTATGAAAAAGATATCAAAGGAAAAGAATTAGTAACTGAAGAACAAATACTTGAGATTAAACCTCAAGATGTATTATTACCTTGTTGTCCTGATGCTCCTGAAGAACCTTGCGATGAAATTTTATTTAGAGTAACAAAATTTCTTGATGAATTAATGGTTAAAGTTTATGGTCTAGCACCTTTTTATAATTTAAAATCAAAAAAAGATTTAGTAGGTCATTTAGTGATAGGTCTTGCACCACACACAAGTGCAGGAATTCTAGGACGAATAATAGGATTTACAAAAACACAAGGATTTTTTGCACATCCATATATGCATGCTGCAATGAGACGTGATACTGATGGAGATGAAAGTTGTATATTTTTAACATTAGACGCATTTATAAATTTTTCAAGAAAATACTTACCCCAATCAAGAGGATCGACAATGGATGCACCATTAGTATTGACAACAGTACTTATTCCTGCAGAAGTTGATGATATGGTTTTTGATATGGATATAGCATCTAAATATTCTCTAGATTTTTATGAAGCAGCATGTAATTATAAAATGCCTTGGGATGTAGATGTAAAAATAATTAATAAAGTTTTAAACACTCCTGCGCAATATGAAGGAATGATGTTTACTCACTATACTGATAATATGAATGCAGGAATATTATGTAGCGCATATAAAACTCTACCTTCAATGCAAGAAAAATTAACAGGACAAATGGAAATTGCTGAAAAAGTACGTGCAGTAGATGAAGTAGATGTTGCAAGATTAGTAATAGATAAACATTTTATAAGAGACATAAAAGGAAATTTAAGAAAATTTTCACAACAAGAATTTAGATGCGTTAAATGCAATACTAAATATCGACGACCTCCATTAAGAGGCGTATGTACAAATTGTGGAGGAAAAATAGTTTTTACAATTTCAGAAGGATCAATAGTAAAATACTTAGAACCATCAATAAGTTTATCTACTAAATATGACCTGCCTGTATATGTGAAGCAGACGCTTGAACTTACTAAACGAAGAATCGAAGGAGTATTTGGAAAAGAAAAAGAAAAGCAACTAGGATTAGGAGCTTGGTTTGGATAATTGTGTAATTAATATTTCAATTATTAATTTGGTTTTTAGAGTCATTGTTTTATTTTTTTGTGTCATCTAAAAAATATACATTGCGCATGAGGAATTTTTTGTACTCTAAGAATATTTTGTTCTTCAATTAATTCATTTTTAATCCCAAAATTAACCGAGTTCTCACCTATAAAATTTAAATTACATGAACCTTTAATTAAATTGTTTAATTCACTTTCTGATTTAAGATCTCCTTTATAATAATCAGAACTTAAATCTAAAATTCTATTTCCTTCTTCAAATGTTTTCCCCATAATATCTGCATCACAAATAGAAATAACAGGACCTCGTTCATATTTTTTTATACTAACCATAAATTCCAAAAAAACACCTTTTAGATTTTACTTTTAACAGTATGTTTTGCACCGCAAGCCATGCAACGAAGATAAAGAAAAGGACCTTCTTTAATTAATTTAGTATCTGGTTTTCCACACTCAGAACAAAGTACAAATTCAAGAGCATACTTTCTAATCTTTTCATTAATTTTAGACGCAGGAACTTTAGCACCTAAAATAAGTGCAGTCTTTGTAATATTACCTGGTGTTGCTAATTCTCGTAAAACAAATTTCATAATATGCGCTACTTCTCTGTTAAGAGTAGCAGCAACTTGATGAAAATTAGAAATAATAGTTTTGTTACCTTGAAAATGACCTCTAACTTTAGGAATTTCAAATCGTTCAGCACTGAAAACACTTTCTGGAAGTTCACTTCTAGCTTTTTTTAACATTTCATTATATTCCATTTTAATATCAAAAAATGACCATTATATTAAAAAGCTTTTGTTTTTTGATGAAATTAACAAAAATTTGTTTTTTTTTGGTAAAAAATCATTGCAAAAAAGAAAAGTTTAAAAATGAGGAAACTTTGACACTTATTAGAGATGGTTCTAGAATCTATTATTAAACCAATAACAGCAGAGAAAAAACCCTGGGAAATGTTTTTCTACGGTTTAATAGTTGCTTCAGTAGGTCTTTTTTTAGGATATTGGATTTTTCAAGATAGAGCAGATCTTGTAATGGTATTTTTAGCAACATTTGCATGTATACCTTTAATGTATAATTCTATTAAACTCGAAGAACAAAAAGATATTGATTTAGAATCTGAAACTTCAATACTAAAAGAACATTCTAAAATGATTGCATTCTTTTCATTTCTTTTTTTAGGAACAATGGTTGCATATGTAATTTGGTTTGTGGTTTTACCTGCAGATATGACTGCAACAATATTTAATCAACAAGTTGCAACATTAACTCAAATTAATAGTCCTATAAAAGCAGGAGTAACAGGTCTTGCAACAAACTTTGCTTATTTTAATAAATTATTTTTTAATAATGTTAAAGTAATGATATTTTGTATTTTGTTTTCGTTTTTTTATGGAGCAGGAGCAATATTTATTCTTACATGGAATGCATCAGTAGTAGGTGCTGCTATGGGTGGAATGATTAGAGTAGGGATAGCAAAGTTAGGTGGTGTTGGATTTTTTGGAAAAGCAATTGCAGTTACACAACTATCTACTTTTTCGTTTATGAGATATATGATTCACGGACTACCTGAAATGATGGCATACATGGTAGCAGGACTTGCAGGAGGAATAATAAGTGTTGCAGTAATAAGACATGATTTAACAAATGAAAAATTTCAAAAAATTATGTTTGATTCAAGCACATTATTACTAATTGCTATTGGAATACTTCTTATTGCAGGATTAATAGAAGCATTTATCACACCTGCATTATTTTTTTAATAATATTCTAATTTTCAGAATTAATAATTAATTAACAATTTAATATTCCCTAAGATATTAGTCAAATTAGTTAATGTTCTATAATTTATCAGTTAATATTTAACAAGTTAGTAAGTGATAATAGTATAATAGAATTTGTTAATATGATAATAAAATTTATTTTTTTTAATCTTTTTTTTTATTCTAAAACTTTATATTTACCCGGAGTAATTTCAAAAATTTCACCATTAATCATAAGATTTTTAAGTAAACTTTCTGCATTATCGAGTTTGCTTTTTTCGACAATATTTTCAAAAGAAGCACCACGACCATCGTCCAATTCTCTAATAAATTTAATAATAATTTCAATAGGGTCATTGGTTGTATTAGTCGGTGTTTTTGGGTCTTGAATAGAATCCATGACTGTTTCATCAGATTCAATAATAGAATTATTATCGGTT
>Ga0233431_1005409_pt1 | contig 12446 bp, 11 predicted proteins | sample SI_118_April2016_FD_179867 | JGI IMG/M metagenome (GOLD analysis project Ga0233431, IMG submission 179867) | Seawater microbial communities from Saanich Inlet, British Columbia, Canada - SI_118_April2016_200_MG | ecosystem: Environmental > Aquatic > Marine > Inlet | place: Canada: British...
TATAACTAACTAACTAACTAACTAACTAACTAACTAACTAACTAACTAACTAACTAACTAACTAACTAACTAACTAACTAACTAACTAACTAAGAACATTAACCTAATAAATAAGATAATTTCGTTTTTAAAATTAATCAGATTACATTTAACAATTTTAGATAATTCATTTAAATATATATTTTTTACCACTTTAAAATATTAGAATACCTTTTTATACTATCTCCATCAGCAATAAAGGTATCATTAAACATATATTTAATGATTTATAGATTTAATATTGAATTTGTTTATATAACAACGGATAAGTTGAATACTTAATCAATTGATTTGTTTGAAAACAAGAGTCAAAAATTAAAAAATCACATTTCCATAAGAAATGAAGGGGTAGGGAAGTTGAAAATAGGTAATTTTTTTGAAAATTTTTTGAAAAGGGAATCTTTATTTATAGATAAAAAAGTTTTACTTTCAAACTATATACCAGAAAATATATTATATCGTGAAGAACAAATACAAGAAGTAGCAAATATTTTAGCACCTTCTTTAAGAATTGAACGTCCATCTAATTTATTTATTTTTGGTAAAACTGGAACAGGAAAAACACTTTCAATCAAACATACTCTTAATTCTATGGAATTAATTGCCGAAAAAAACAATGTTCCTCTAAAATGTATTTATATTAATTGTAAACTAAGAAAAGTTGCTGATACAGAATATCGTTTATTAGCACAAATAATTAAAGAATTAGGACAAAAGGTCCCTATCACAGGATTACCTACAGATGAAATTTATAATATATTTTATAAGTTAGTTGATGATAAAAAACAAATAATAATATTAATTCTAGATGAGGTTGATCAATTAACAAAAAAAATAGGAGATGATATATTTTATAATCTTACTAGAATTAATTCTGAATTAAAACAATCACAAATATCTTTAATTGGAATTTCTAATAATCTTAATTTTTCTGAAAACCTTGATCCTAGGGTAAAAAGTAGTTTATCAGAAGAAGAATTAATTTTTCCTCCTTATAATGCTCTTCAAATTCAAGAAATATTAAGAAAAAGAGCAAATATGGCATTTAAGGAAGAAACAATTCAACCAGGAGTTATTGAAAAATGTTCTGCATATTCTGCTCGTGAACATGGTGATGCTAGAAGAGCAATAGATTTGTTAAGAGTAGCTGGTGAGATTGCTGAACGTTCAGGAATGACAACAATAGATATTAATCATCTTGATGAAGCAGAAAAAAAAGTAGAATCTGATAAAATTATTAATGCAGTAACTAGTCAGCCTAAACAATTTCAATCAGTATTATATTCAATTTTATTGATTTCTCCACAAAAACATCGTTTTTTTACAGGAGAAATTTATAGTGTTTACAAAGATATTTGTAAGAAAGCTAAATTCAATGTTTTAACTCAAAGAAGAGTTTCGGATATTTTAGCTGAATTAGATATGTTAGGAATTATTAATGCAAAAATAATTTCTAAAGGAAGATATGGTAGAACTAGAGAAATTTTTTTATCAATTGAAGAAAATATATTAATCAAATTAAAAGAAATTATTGAAAAATCGTTAAATCTTTCAAAATTATAATTTTTTTTAAATATAAATCCAATAATATTTTTTACTATGGAAAATAAAGAAAAAATAATCAAGGAAATGTTCAAAAAAGGTATTTTATTAAGTGAAGATATTTTAGAAAAAGAATTAGATCAAAATTTAATTAATAAATTTGAAGCAGAAACAGATATTATTGTTGTTAATTCAGATTATGTAGATGTAGTTTCTAATCAATCTTCATTAGTAGATTGGTATGAGATTGACAAATATAGGGTAGATGTAGAAAAAGATCGTGATGAAGAATTATATCAAGCACAATTACAAGAATTCAAAAAATCCGAACTTGTGATTAATTCTCAAAATAAAAATAATGAAATAATCAAACAAGAAATAAATAGTTTAGAAACAGAATTAAATGTAGAAGGAATTGATTCAAATTTTTCCATTGACGAAAATTTATCTATAAAAGAAGATGAAGATAATGAAAATAAAGAAATTTTAAATTCTTTAGACAACGAAGAATCTCAAATTAATATTAACAATTCTGTTAATATTGTTATTTCTTACGAAAACAAACCATATAAATATACTTTGAAGGATTTTACTAATATTTTCAAATCTCGTTATCGATTTTTAGAAGGTATTTTAAGAAATAGATCAGAATTACAAGGAATATTACCTATTAATCGTATTTTAGATAAAAAAGATAAAGAAAAAGTTGCAATTATTGGATTGGTCCAAGAAATAGGCACTACAAAAAATGGTCATTTAATTATAACTTTAGAAGATACTACTGGAAAAATAAAAATTTTAATTTCTAAGAACAATAAAGAATTATTTAGTGAAGCTAAAGATTTAGTTTTTGATGAAATTGTAGGTATTTCTGGTGTTGCAGGAGATAAGATTATTTTTGCAGAAAATATTATTTGGCCAGACATACCTAGAAATAATGATTTTAAAAAAAGTGAAATAGAAGAACATGCAATATTTTTGTCAGACATTCATGTGGGTTCTAATGTTTTTCTAAAAAAAGAATTTGAAAGATTTTTAGAATGGCTTAAAGGAGATAAAGGTAATGATAAACAAAAAGAATTAGCTAAAAAAGTTAAATATATTTTTATTGCTGGTGACTTAGTAGATGGAATTGGTATTTATCCAACACAAGAAGAAGAATTAGATATTACTAACATTACTGATCAATATGAAGAATTTACTAGATATTTACAACAAATTCCTGAAGATAAACAAATAATAATTTGTCCTGGAAACCATGATATGATTCATTTAGCTGAACCTCAACCTGCATTTTATGAAGAGTACGCTCCCACATTATTTAAAATACCTAATGTTACTTTAGTTACTAATCCAGCGATTGTTAATGTAGGTAAAACTGAAACATTTTCTGGTTTTGATGTATTGATGTATCATGGGTATAGTTTTGATTTTTATGTTTCAAATGTTGAATCAATTAGAAATAGTGGAGGATATCATCGTGCGGATTTAATTATGAAATTTTTATTAAAACGTAGACATCTTGCACCAAGTTTTAGTTCTACTCCCTATTTTCCAGGACATAATGAAGATCCTTTATTAATTAAAAAAATACCTGATTTTTTTTTAACTGGACACATACATTATTCAAAAGTTGCCAATTATAAGGGAGTTACTATGATTTCTGGAAGTTGTTGGCAAGGTAAAACATCATTTCAAGAAAAATTAGGACATGAACCTGAACCTGCAAGAGTACCAGTAGTAAATTTAAAAACACGTGAAATTAAAATATTAAAATTTATTTAAATTTAAAAAACAAAAATGTCAAAAGAAGATATAGAAAATGCTAAAGAAGCATCTCCGGAAATGAACAAATATTTCAAATCTATTGATAAAGAACTAAAAAAATGTTATACTGTTGCTGGAGAAGCACGTAAAAAAGGTCTTGATCCTGAAGAAGAAGTTGCCATACCTGTAGCTAAAAATATGGCTGAAAGAGTGGTAGGATTAATATCAGTAGTTGCACCACAAATCATTGGTACAAAAATACCTGAAAGAATCACTGAATTAGAAAAAAAGTATGGTATGCTTGATTGGCGTGTTGCTTTAGTTATCTCCGAGGAAGTTGCTAATCAAAAATATTGTGAATTTAAAGATAAATTAGAAGCAATGGAAATTGGAATTAGAATTGGTTTTTCTTATTTAACTTTAGGAATTGTATCTGCTCCATTAGAGGGATTTGTAGGACTTAAAATAAGAAAACGTCATGACGGTAAAGAATATTTTGCAATCCAATATGCTGGACCAATTAGAGCCGCCGGAGGTACGGGCGCATCAGTTTCAGTTATCTTATCAGATTATATTAGAATGAAAATGGGTTATGCACCTTTTGATCCTGATGAAAGTGAAATTAACCGTTACAATACTGAAATACATGATTATCATGAGAGAGTTAGCAATTTACAATATCATCCTTCTGATGATGAAATTAAATTTTTGATATCTCATTTACCAGTACAAATTGATGGTGATCCTACAGAAAAAATTGAAGTTTCTAATTATAAGGATCTTCCTAGAATTGAAACTAATTGTATTAGGGGTGGAATGGCATTAGTTCTTGGGGAAGGAGTTGCACAAAAATCTCCTAAACTTTGGAAAAAATTATCTAAATGGGGAAAAGAGTTTGGTTTAGAATGGGATTGGTTAAAAGAATTTTTAGAACTAAAAGAAAAAATACATGCTGGTGGAAAAAAAGAAGATTCTAAAAAAAAAGGAGATGAAAAAGAAGAAATAAAAGTAATTCCTAATAATACATTTATTATGGATTTAGTAGCGGGCAGACCCATTCTTACTCATCCTTTAGGAATAGGTGGTTTTCGATTACGTTATGGAAGAGGAAGAACTTGTGGGATGTATGCTGTAGGGATGCATCCTGCCACGTTAATTGTCTTAGATCAATTTATTGCTATTGGTACACAAATGAAAGTTGAAAGACCAAGGAAAGGTGCTGCTGCAACTATTTGTGATACTATTGAAGGACCAATTGTCCGTTTATTAGATGGAAGTGTATTACAATTAAAATCGGAGGAGGAAGCTAAATCTCTTAACAATCAAGTATCTGAAATTTTATTTTTAGGTGATATTTTATTTAGTTTTGGTGATTTTTCTGAAAGTGGTCACACTTTAGTTCCTGTTGGTTATTGTCCTGAATGGTGGATTTTAGAAGTAGAAAAAATAATTAATAATTTATCTCCTGATGAAGGTATTAAAAAAGCCACAGAATTATTAAATATCAAAGAAGAAAGAATTGAGGAACTGATTAATAATCCTTTAACATCTATTCCCAACTTAAATGAAGTTTTAAAAATTTCATTAAAACTAGATGTACCATTACATCCAGACTATACTTTTTATTGGAAATTAATTTCAGGAGAAGATATATTTAAATTAAGAGAATGGTTTTCTGAAGGAAAAATAAAAATTGATGAAAAGGGAATTAAAAAAATAATCCTACCTTATTATTCAGATAATGAAAAACATCAATATTCAAAAGAGATATTAGACAATTTGGGTGTTTCTCATAAAATAATTAGTAAAGAAAATTTAATTTTAGAGAGAAAAGAGGCCAATATTTTTGCTTCTTGTTTTGAATTTAAAACTCAAGAAAATTTAAACACAAATAATTTTAATATAGGAAATGTAAAAAATAAAAATGGTTTGGATGCCATAAATTTTATTTCTAAAATAAAATTTAAAGATAAAGCGGGTACGTTTATTGGTGCGCGAATGGGTCGTCCTGAAAAGGCTAAGATGCGTAAAATGACAGGTTCTCCCCATGTAATGTTTCCAGTTGGAGAAGAAGGCGGTCGTTTAAGAAGTTTTCAAGCAGCAATGCAAGAAGGTAAAATAAAGAATAAATTTTCTCAGTTTCATTGTGAAAAATGCAAAAAAGAAAGTATTTATGCTCGCTGCATAGAATGTAATGAAAAGTGTCAAGAGAAATATTATTGTCGTTTTTGTGGACCATTAGATAAAGACAAATGTAGACATGGTGATGCAGTTAAACATGACAATATTGAATTAGATATCAATCTTTATATGAAAAAAGCACAAAAATTATTAGGGGAAAAAATGCTTCCCGACATGATTAAAGGTGTTCGTGGAACTTCTAATAAAGACCACATTCCTGAAAATTTAGCTAAAGGGATTCTACGTGCAAAACACAATATTCATGTGAATAAAGATGGTACTACTCGTTACGATGCTTCCGAATTACCTTTAACACACTTCAAGCCAAAAGAAATACATACTTCTATTGAAAAATTAAAAAAATTAGGTTATGAAAAAGATATTCATAATAAAGACTTGATTGATGATAATCAAATATTAGAATTAAAGCCACAAGATATAGTTTTACCAGGATTTGGAACTTTTGAAGATTCAGCAGTTAAAGTTATGAAAAATGTAGCTAATTTTGTAGATAATTTATTAGTTAGTTTTTATGGATTGAAAAAATATTATAAAATTAAAACTTCTGAAGATTTAGTAGGACATTTGGTTATTGGCCTAGCTCCACATATTTCGGGAGGTACTGTTGGGAGAATAATTGGTTATTCAGAAACTCAAGGATTTTTGGCACATCCAATGTATCATGCAGCTATGCGTCGTGATTGTGATGGTGATGAAGCTTGTATTCTTTTATTAATGGACGCTTTATTAAATTTTTCACGTCGTTACTTACCAGAACGAAGAGGAGCAAAAACAATGGATGCACCACTGGTTTTGACTTCAAGAATACGACCTTCAGAAGTTGATGATCAAGTTCTTGAAATGGAAACTGTCTGGAAATATCCATTAGAGTTATATGAGGCTGCTGAAAAAATGAAAATGCCTTGGGAAGTTAAAGAAAAAGTTAAACATAAACTTGAGCAACTTAATGATAGGCTAGGAAAACCAGAACAATATGAAAACTTTGGTTTTACTCATGATGTTGACAATTTTAACAAAGGCGCATTATGTTCTGCATATAAAACGTTACCTACAATGAAGGATAAATTAGTTGGGCAAATGAACATTGCACAAAAAGTTAAAGCAGTAGATATGGATGATGTAGCCAAATTAGTTATTCAAAAACATTTTTTGAAAGATATTAGAGGAAATTTAAGAAAATTTTCTATGCAACAATTTAGATGTGTTGCATGTAACACAAAATATAGACGACCTCCTTTAGTTGGCAAATGCACAGAATGTGGAGGAAAAATAATCTTTACTATTTCAGAAGGTTCTGTAGTGAAATATTTAGGACCATCATTAATGCTTGCCGATAAATATGATTTCTCACCTTATCTAAAACAAACCTTAGATTTACTAAAACTTAATGTAGACAACATTTTCGGTAGAGAGAAAGAAAAACAAGTGGGATTAGGAACATTTATGGGATAGACCGTTTCTAAATTAGACTGAAGAAAGTTTTATCCTTCAGCAAGAACTTCTGCGTGAGGAATATTATCAATAACAATTACTCTTTCAACTAAACCTAAAGATTTTCCTAATTCAACAGAATTTTTTCCAGTAAGATGTAATATGTAAGCTTTCTTAACTAATTCTTTGATTTCTTCAACATGTTTTTCTTCACCTTGATAAAAACCTTTACTAAGATCTAATTGTTTCTTACCTTCTTCAAAAATCTTACCTACAAGTTCAGAATCAGTAATTACTAATAACAGTCCGTTTTCAGTATTTTTTTCACTTACAATAAAAGCCATTTTAAATATTTTTAACGGGTTTTTTCACACCACAAGCCAAACAACGTAAATAGATAATTCCTTTTTCTTCAATTAGTTTAGTATCTGGTTTGTTACATTCAGAACAGAAAACAAATTCAGAAGCATATTTTTTAATCTTTTTGTTGATTGTTGCTGCACCTATTTTTGCACCAAATATTGCTCTCTCACGAACATATTTTCCTGGAGTAGCTAATTCTCTTAATAAATATTTTAACAGATGATTTGGGTCACGATTTAGATCTTTTGCAATTTTCTTCAAATTAACAAGAACGGTTTTATTTCCTTCTAAATGTCCTTTAACTTTTTCTAAAACAAATCTTTCTCCACCCGAAATGTTTTCAGGGAGTTCTTCTTCCGCTTTTTGTAATAATTTTTCGTAATCATCCATTTTACTTATTAATTTTAAGATTATTTTATAAATGTTTAGCTTAATTAATGCCTAAAATGAAATCCAAATTATTATTCCATATTTGTTGTAGTACTTGTTTTCTCTCTTATTTAGATTTATTAAAAGATTATGAGTTAGTTATTTTTTATTATAATCCAAATACTTATCCTCAAAATGAATTTGAAAAAAGACTAAATGATGTAAAAAATATTTGTAAGATGTATAATTTACAGCTAATTATCCCAAAATATGATTTTCAAGAATTCTTAGCACTAACAAAAGGGCACGAACAAGATTCAGAAAATGGTAAACGGTGCGAGATTTGTTTCAAGTTAAGGTTAGAGAGAACAGCAAAAGAAGCGAAAGAGTATGGATTTACTCATTTCTCAACCACCCTTAATCTTAGCCCTTATAAAAATATTGGATTCATTAACAAAATTTCTCAAAGTTTAGCAGCAAATTACAATCTTAACTATGTGTTTTTTGATTTAAATAAAAAAGAACGTTTTCAATTACTTAACAAGACTAAAGAAAAGAGTAAGGAACTAAATTTTTACCGACAAAAATATTGTGGATGTAATTTTTCTAAGAAGTGATAGACAAAACTTTTATATACTTTCAAAAACTTATATGGTGTAACATAATTAAAAGAGGTGTATAAAAATGGCTGGTTTGGAATTAGCAGAGGTTATTCTCGCGGTTATAATTGGTACATTAGCAGCAATAGTGTATTCTTTAAGAGTTTTGATTCTGTTAGAGAGAAGAGTTGCAGGAATGGAATCTAACATTCAAAAAATGACTAATAGAGTTCTTAAAGAAGAATTGCTAATTGAGAAAAAACTTTCTCGTAAAAAGAAAACAAAACCTAAGAGAAGAACAAGTAAGAGAAGATAATTTTTAATAATTTATTTATTTTTTTTAATTAATTTTTTAGTAGATTTCTTAACCACTTTTTTCTTGGCTGCTTTCTTCTTCATGGTCTTAATTTTTGCTTTAACAACTTTTTTCTTAGCAATTTTTTTCACTGCTTTCTTAGCTACTTTCTTCTTCACAACTTTTTTGGTACTTTTTTTAGCAATTTTCTTCTTCACGGTTTTTTTAACGGCCTTTTTCTTAACTGCTTTCTTTTTAGCAATTTTCTTCTTCACAACTTTGACTTTTTCTTTTACTACCTTCTTACGTGCTTCTGCGGCCCTTTCCTTGATTCTCTTTTCTTCTCTAATACTTTCTAATTCCGCTTCAATTTCATTAATTTTTTTACTAAATACTTTAATATTTTCTTCATTGCTATCTTGAGCTAGAAGGTCTCCACATTCCGGACAATGAAAATCCATATCCATACCTTGATCAAAGTTTAATCTTACACAATTATTAGGACATGTGAAAAATAATTCTTTAATTTCTTCTTCTAATTTTTGTTTAACTCGTGCTAATATCTTTTTTTGTTTTTTATAATAAGAAAACTTCACATTTTCGGGAATTAAGGTCCAATAATAGATATACCATCCTTTTTCTTTATCTTTTTTTCTGATAAACCTAATTAAATTATGATTATAAAGAAGGTAAAGCATTTTTCTTACTACTTTAATATCTTTTTTAGTTCTACTAGCAAGGTCAAATTCTGAAACATTCTCCTTTCCATAAAGATTTTTAACTAGAATTAGTCCACCTATACCAATAATATCAATTACAATTCCTTCTATTTTTTTTTGAGTTAAACGCATTTTGTAGTAATTCTTAATTAGGAGTAACAGTTTTTAAATGTTTCTATTTTAGAGTCCATTCATTATTAAAATTAATCAACTCTTCAGCAGTAAGTCCTCTTCTTTTGATTAATTCTAAAGATGCTAGGAAACAAGAACCTGTTTTTTTTAAATCTTCAAGCATAATAAAATACCATTTCTCTTGAGCAAATTTGATACCTATCCAACTTTCTGATCCAAATTTTTGAGAAAAAGTATTTAATTGTTCAATTTCTTTACTTTGAAAATATTTTTTATTATCTTTTGTTACTTTACACTCTATTGCTAGTCTTCTTTGAGCATTACCTGCAAGAATGTCTGGAGATGGGTATTTTGAACTTCCACTACCCGCAATTCTAATTGCTCCCCAACCAGACTCATTAAAAAATTTAACAAGTTCACGTTCTGCATTTGTACCTTTTGCTTTACGATTTATCATTTTTAATTAATAGTTAACGTTTTAATAAAATTAAACCTTAAATTTCATAAAATCTTCAGCAATAATTGTGTTATCAAAATAAGTTCTTGCTTCAGAAACAATATCTGTTGTATTTTTATATCTAGGACTAATATGTGTGATTATTAATTTTTTAGCATTATTTTCAGAAGCGATTAAAGCAGCATCCTTTACAGTAAGATGCATGGCTTTTTCTGTTTTTTCTTTAATATCACTTAAGTGTGTTCCTTCAGAAATTAATAAGTCTGCATTTTCTGCTAATTTGTTAGCGCCCTTACAAGGAGATGTATCTGCAACATAACTTATTTTTTTACCTTCAACCAAGTAAGTTACGTCTTTATAATTAATTTTATTTCCATTATGGACTATATTTTTACCTTGTTGTAATGTTCCTAAAATTGGTCCAGTTAATTTAAGTTTGTTTGCCTTAGTAACATTTATTCTTAAGCGGTCATGTTCTATGAAAGAAAATCCTATACATTCAACAGAATGCTTAAGTTTTTCAGCTACAATTTTAAAATCATCATTTTGATATATTTCTCCTGAAGAAACATCATGAGCTTCATATTCAATAATATCGTTAGCGGAAAAAGATTTAAACAAATATTGTAAATATTTTTTTGTTCCTTTTGGACCATAAATATGTAGCTTTTTAGCAAATTGATCAGCACCCATAGAACTCATTAATCCAGCCAAACCAAAAACGTGATCACCATGCCAATGACTAATAAGTATGCGTGTAATTTTTGCTGGTTTTAATCCTGCGATACGCATTTGCCTTTGTACGTTCTCTCCACAATCAAAAAGAATATTTTCTTCTTTGTATCTAAGCAAAAAAGAAGGATGATTTCTTAACTTAGTGGGTTGCATACATGAAGTTCCAAGAAAAATTATTTCAGTCATAGTTCTAGTACATTCTCCAATTCTTTTAAGTTTTTAATTTTTGGATGAAAATCGCGTGTATTTCTACGATCAACCAAAACTGCTTTTATACCTAAACGTTTTGCAGCAATAATGTCGCTCTGAATACTGTCTCCTACCATAACACACTCGTTAATATTTAAATTTAATTCATTTAATACTTTTTTAAAAAAACGAGGATCAGATTTAATCATTCCCAAATCACAGGAGAGAAAAACATTTGTAAAATATTTTTCTAATTCATATTTCTCTAATACTTTTGGTAAGGAAAAACAATCTGTATTTGAAACTAAAATCAATTGATATTTTTGTTTTAAATTACTTAATTCTTCCATGATTTCTTCATAAGGTTGAGATAACATCCAAGACTTATTCCACATTCCAATTAATTGCTCATATTGTTCTTCAGTACATTGAATATTAAATTCGTCACATATCGACGTAAAGGAAGCTCTAAGTCCATCAAATTTTCTGGTCATCATTGCTCGTTCCATGCGTAATACATACTCTGAGAAAGGTAATTTGATGTCTAAAATGTTTTTAACTTGTTTAATCGGACTCCAAACTCCATTTTCTACCAAGGTTCCCCAAAAATCGAAAAGAATAGTCTTTACCATATTTACTGTTTTGTCACCGTTTCTATATATATTTTACTGATTTGAACCATTAATTATTTATAATATTGGGTTTTTTTACTCTTTTATGACTCCTGAAGAAAAATTAGATTTAATAACTTCTAACTTACAAGAAGTGGTTGGCGAAGAAAAAATAAAAGAAATTCTCTCTGAGAGAGATTTTAAAATATATTGGGGTACTGCTCCTACTGGAAAACCACATTTAGGATACTTTGTGCCTATTTTAAAGATTGCCGATTTTTTAAAAGCAGGTTGTCACATCACTATACTTTTTGCAAATATTCATGCTTATTTAGACAATATGAAAACTGATTGGGATTTGTTAGAAAAAAGAACAAAATATTATGAATTTATTATTAAAGAAATGCTAACCTTGGTTAATGTTCCATCAGATAAACTTCATTTTATTAAAGGTACAGATTTTCAATTAAGTAAGGAATATACTTTAGATATGTATAAATTATCTGCACTAGCTTCAACAAGAGATACACAAAGAGCAGGGGCAGACGTTGTTAAACAATCAGAAACTCCAAAAATGTCTGGTTTATTATATCCAATTTTACAATCTTTAGATGAACATTATTTGGAAGTAGACGCTCAGTTTGGTGGTGTTGATCAAAGAAAAATATTTATGTTTGCACGTGATTTTTTGCCAAAGATTGGTTATGAAAAAAGAGTGCACTTGATGAATCCACTTATTCCAGGATTGGGTGAGAGTGGAAAAATGAGTTCTTCAGAACCAAACTCTAAAATTGACTTTGATGATACTGATAAACAAATTAAGAAAAAAATTAATAAAGCTTATTGCGCCGACGGTGTCGTTGAAGGAAATGGTCTCTTAGCATTGTTAAAGTATGTTGTATTTACTATTCTTAAAAAAGAAAATAAATCATTTGTGATTGATCGTCCCGAGGAATATGGAGGTAAAATCTCTTTTGACAGTTATGAAGTTGTTGA
>Ga0233431_1005410_pt1 | contig 12445 bp, 9 predicted proteins | sample SI_118_April2016_FD_179867 | JGI IMG/M metagenome (GOLD analysis project Ga0233431, IMG submission 179867) | Seawater microbial communities from Saanich Inlet, British Columbia, Canada - SI_118_April2016_200_MG | ecosystem: Environmental > Aquatic > Marine > Inlet | place: Canada: British...
TTTGAAGAAATTAATTAAAATAAATAATGCCCTTTTCCTTCCATCATCTTTTACTCCTTTTAATAATTTTTTAATACAAGGTGGGAAAATATCTTCAGAAGGGTTTAGTATTTGAACTTGTTTGTATTCTCCTTGTTTTTTTGGTTTTTGTGGGTTTGGATTTGTAAGATTTTGTTCAACTTCTAAATCTTGTTTTGATTTTTTTATCACATTTTCTTGTTTTTGTTTTTGTTCATCATGGTCCAATGCCTGTAGTAGGAGTTCTTTTGCTTCTTCTGGTTCTGAATCTGGATAAAAATTCTTAATACTAACTTTTAATGCATTTGCATCTTGAATTTGAAATTCCCTTATTTTATTCTGATCAATTACAATTGAAGATAATGCTGTTTTTTCATGAAGGGAATAAGGCATACGAAAAAGGTGCCTTGAGGCAACAAGAATAAGGTCTGCTTCAATTAGTGTTTCTGTTTTTTGTCTTGTCTCTCCAAACATATCTTCATTTTTTTCTGAGTTTAATTCACAAAATTCACAAACAGAAATTACTTTTCTTGAACTTTCTAACAGTTCTTTTCTACATTCAGGACATTTAGGAATTCTTTTTGTCTTTTCTAATCTAACTATCTCTCCTAATTGATTACACTCGGGACAAACCCAAGTAACTAAATCTTTTTTTGTTGCAGACCTATGACAAGAGAGACATTCAGTAATCATTAAATCTTCTTCAGATTTTCCTGTTTTTTCTGAAAGCTCTTTTAGACTATTTCCTTTAAAAATTGCATCAGATAATTTTTGTTGAATTGTATCTGTAAGATATTGGCATATTAACCTTGGCCATTGCGGGAACATATCTGAAGTTTTTTGTCCATAAATTTCTTTAGGAAAGGCCTTCCAAGGAACAATTATATGGAATCCTTTGCTTCCTGAATTGTGAAGTAAGATTGGATAATCATTACCAAAGAAAGATTCTGTTTTTTCAACAGAAATATCATAAACTTTTTGTTTATCTTTTTTTAGAATATTCTTTATTTCTACCACACTAATATCTGAACTAAATAATTTTTCATAATTCTCTATTATTTTTTTACATTCATTATCATATTCTATGGATTTATAATTTTCAAACCAATTTAAAACTTTTTTTATCCTATTCAAATTTGCTCTTTTCTTTTTAAGAGTCATTTGCTCAGCTCTATGGTTATTAAACATTTTTGGTTTTATCTTTTCATATACTTTTTTAAGCCCATCAACAGGAAATACTCTGTCTCTTGGAAATGGAGAAAATTTATTTCTACCTCTATTAAACTCTAAAGAAGATAATTCTGATTTTGGAATTTTTAAAATATAAACGAAACTTTCTTTGAAATAATTGCCTTGAGAAGACTTATGAGGTTTATTTTGTTCAGAAGATAATGAACAGGAGATATCATTTAATTTACAAAGCCAAACTAATTCTTTTATTAATCTCATTGAAACTGATTTTATTGCAATTTCATATTCATCTAGTTTAGATCCATCTCCTCTTATGTATCCCTTTAACATTTCTAAAAATAATTCTCTTGAAGAAGTCCATGCAAAGGGAGGGATATGTTTTTCTTTCTTCTCTCCACAATTATTTTTGAAAAAATTATGCCATTCTTTTGAATGAATTAATATTTGTGTGGAATTTGGGTTTGGGTGTCTTATTGAAATTTTCCTTTGAGTTATTTTTTTTAATAAATCTATAACATCTTGAATATATTCTTTTTCGTTTGTATGGAATGTGAATCCTGTTTGATTTATTGTTTGAGTAGTATGGCCTTCTGCTAAAAAATATCCTATTAATCTCATTAAATCTGGTGTTAATTGTACTTTATTTTTAATTATTTTTTTTGAAAACTGATTTTTTGAAAATTCAAACCTATTTGTTATTTCAGTAAGATTTTTATTTACGAAAGGATTTTTTTTAGTGTTGAAAGATATAAGAAAATCTCCTTCTTTTATTTCAGTAACTTTTTTCTGCATTATTTCTCCTTTGTTCCATATAAAAACTGAATGATGCCCTGTCGCCTTTAAAGGAATTTTGCTTTGAGAATGAAAAATATCATAGATCATATCTTCATGTTCCAAATAATCATATATTTTTGAAAATTGTAATTTTTGATTTTTATTTAAAGATAAAACTTCTAATTTAATTCCTTTTTTTAATAATTTTACTGCATTATCCATTCTAATAAGCTTTATTTGGTTATTCCATTTAACTAAGATATTTGTATCTCCAGAAACACTAAATTTAACACCTATATTCTTAATTCCATGAAATTCTAATGTTTTAATAATAAGGTCTGCATAAATCTTACTATACTCTAAATAAGGGCTATCTATATCTAAAAGCAAGTCCCAACCCGTTCTTAATTCATTATATTCTTGTTCTGAAAAATCTGTAGATATTTCTAAAGGGTCTGACCATATTTCTTCTGAGCAATGAAAGGAAGTTGCCCCTTGTTTAACTTGTTCCAAAACATCTCCAGGGTATTGTAACATGTCTGGTCTTTTTCCAAAGCTTTGCATCATATAACTTGGAACAAATTCCCTATCTTTAGAAAATTCAAACATAGCCTCCCTTACATCTGCCCTCGAATAATAAATAAAAAGGATCTCTCTAAGTCTTTTCTCTTTAAAGCTAGGCTCTTTTATATTAGAACTATTTTCCATTTTATTACTCTTAATAGAATATTAACTTAGATCTTATAACCCCTTAATCTACTCATCTGACAAGCGAGATATGATTAAGAGATATTGAAATTCGTTTAATCCCTATTAAGTAAATTTATTAGCTGATTATTGTTTATATAATAACTTGTTTTAAAGCATAATAATCTTTAAAAGCAAAAACTTGATTATAAAACCAAGAGAAAAAGATGTTATTAAAATTAGAACACCCCAAATTATTTTCAGAGATTGTTAGCATAATTTCGGATATGGTTTTAGAAGTTAGATTAAAGGTAAATAAGGATGGAATGAGCATTCTTGCTATTGATCCTGCTAATGTGGCTATGATTTCTTTTAAATTACCTGCTAGTGCTTTTTCAGAAATTGAAGTAGATAATGAAGAAGTTTTGGGAATTAGTTTAGATAGTTTAAAAGCAGTTTTGAGGAGAGTTAAAGCTGGAAGTATTTTAACACTTACAAAAAGAGAAAGTGAATTAAACCTCTTAATTCAGGATAAAATTAACAAAGAATTTAATTTGGCTTTAATTGAAATTGAAGGTGAGGAAAAAGAAATCCCTTCACTTGAATTTGTTAGTAAAATTGAAATGCCTTCTTTGGATTTTGCAGAAGCAATTGAAGATTGTAGTGTTGTTGCAGACTCATGCTCATTTGTCTCAGATCCTGATAAGTTTACTATGACTGCAAAAGGTTCATTAAATTCATTCAAATCAGATTTTACTGGAGATTCAATAGATATTCAAGCACAAGAAGCAACTTCGAAATATTCTTTAGAATATTTACAAAAAATGATTAAGGCAACAAAGATAACAGATAAAGTTAAAATTAATTTTTCGAATGATTATCCTTTAAAACTAGAATTTAATACCCCATTTATTGAATTGAGTTTTATTCTTGCTCCGAGAGTTGAAACAGAGGATTAAATGAAATTTATAACAGGATTGCGAGAAGGAAGCAAAACTAAAGGTCATGGGAAAAATTATGATATTTCTGATTTATTAGACAAAGTAGATGTCATCCTTACTAACCATGGATTTGTTTCAGGAAAATTTAGGGATGAAAGTGATACTCAGTTTTACAGAGTTTATGAAGGATTTAATGGATATGCTATAGTAAAGGCAGTAAAAGATAATTCTTTGCTGATCCCATATAAATTTGCTGATGGAAGATCTGTCAAATGTCCTATCTATATTGAAAGAATAAATCTCCCAGATTCATTAAATAAATCTCTTACTCATGATTTTGATAAGATTTAAAAATGAACTTTAAGAAATCTAAACCGAATATGGTTAATATTTTAGTTAGAGATAATCTAAATAAAATTCTTCTGATACATAATATAGGGAAGAGTGGTAAAGATGATAGATGGGAAATGCCAGGAGGTAAGGTGAATAATGGAGTACCTCTAGAGGAAATGGCTAAAAAGGAAGCATCTCAAGAATTAGGGATTGATGTTGAAATTCAAGGTATTTTTGGAGATTATGAAACAAGATCTCCTGAGGGTGATTTTTTATGTAGAACTTATTTTGCGGAGATAATTGAAGGACACCCAACAATCAAAGAGGAGAAGCATGATGAGGTTGACTATTTTGATTATAATAGTTTATTGAAATTAGAAAGTAAGGGAGTTTTAGTCCCTAATTTGAGATTAGCACTTCCAAAGTTAAAAAATTATTTGAAATAATTCTTCTGTTTAAATTAATTTATTTTTATTCGGTATCAAAAAACAATGTGTTAGAACACTTGTTTTTAGGATGCTCAGAAATTTTAATTTCTGACATAGCGAAATGTTTATAAGTTAGTATTACTAAATAATATAAAGAAATATTAAAAAATATTTTGTAATATAAAGTAATACTTTAAAAAATGAAGGTAAGAATATCAGCTACGATAGATGAAAAAACAGAGAAGATCCTAAATTCTTTGCTTAAAGATGGAAGTTATAGAAACAAATCTCATATTATTGAGAAAGCTATTGAATTATTAAAGGAGGCAAATGATGATAAAAATAAGAAATGAATCTGACTTAAGAAATTGGTTTAAAGAAAACTATGAAAAATTGGGATTTTCTAAAATATTAAAATCTAATGCTAAATGTTGTCCTGACTTTGTAATGGAAGAAAATGGGAAACCTATAAAGGTTGAATTAGAATTAAAATCTTCTAATTTTAATTATCATAATCATTCTATAAAAGATGTTGATAAGGTTGTCTGTGCAATAAAAGATGTTAAATTAAAAATCCCTACAATAGTAATAGATAATATTAAATTGATTAAATTTAATGAAAAGGCCCCTTATTCTTTTACAGAGCTTATACTTCCATTATTCAAAAAAGAATTGGTCCTAACAACTTCTGAAGTTGCAAAAAAATTAGATATTAATAAAGGAACTGCTCAAATGGCATTATTGAGGTTAGCTGCAGAGAACAAAATAGAAATGAAAAAGAAGGAGGGAATAACATTATGGCTACCAATAAAATGAACCAGCGAGGACAAATAACAATCTTCATCATTCTAGCATTGATTATAATCGTAATTCTTGCTATGTTGTTCTTAGTGTTTAAAGCTCCTGAACCAGAAGTTATTGATGAAGATAATCCTCAAGCATTTATTGAAAGTTGTACAAAACAAGCCGTTGAAGAGGCCCTTGAAGTTTTAATGCCAAGTGGAGGAGATATTATTCCTAAAGGTAGTATTATGTATAATGATCTTGAAAGGACTTATCTTTGTTATAATGCAAATTATTATTCTCCTTGTATAAATCAAAGACCTCTTTTAATTGAACATATTGAAAATGAAATTACAAGTTATATTGAACCAAGAGTTGCAAATTGTTTCAATATTTTGGAATCCAAATTAGAAAATAGATATACTATTGAATCTGGTGAAATGCAAATACAAACAAAACTTAGTTCCGGATTAATTTCAATTAATATTGATAAACATTTCAAGATGTCCAGAGCAGAGATTGTTAGAAATTTTGAGAATTTTAAAGTTAGTATCCCTCATCCCCTTTATGAACTTTCTAAAGTGGCATTGGAAATTGTTAACTTAGAAGCACGATTTTGTAATTTTGATATTTTAGGTTATATGATTTTTTATCCCAAATATGATATGGATAAGTTTAGAACTGGAGATTCTAATATAATTTATACAATAAATGATAGAGCGACTAATGAAGAGTTTATGTTTGCGATTAGAAGTTGCGCTTTACCTCCTGGGTTTTAAGTCGTATGGAAACCTAGGTTTCCCTAACAAGTCACCCTTCCTAAGATAAAAAGGTAAACCAAAAACAATGAAAAAATGATAAACAAAAAAAATTTAATGAATAAAAAAGCAATGATGAGTTATTCTCAGATATTGATATTAGTCCTTGCTATGTTTGCTTTTAGTTATATGATATATTCTTTTGATAATGATAATATAGTTTCTGCTCAAGATACCGAAACTACGATTTGTTGTGCAGAAACAATCTCTGGAAATACTTGTCAAGATGTTAAAGAGGCTCAATGTAAAGAGGGGTCTCAAAAATCTCCAAATGAATGTAAAGACACTCAATTTTGCCAACCTGGTTGTTGTGTTAGTGATGAAACAGGACTTTGTAATGTAGTAACTCCAAAAAAAGATTGTGATGCTATTGGGGGTAAATGGTCTGATAATCTTGCTTGTAATATTCAAGAATGTTTTAAAAAATGTTGTATTTTGGGTACCCAAGGAATATGGACAACTGAAAAAAATTGTGAGATAGAATCTAGTTTTTTAAGAATTCCTATTGAATTTAGGACTGATGTTCAAGGAGAAGGTGAATGTATTTATGTTACTGAAAAGGATGATGAAGGTGCTTGTGTTTTTGAATCTGGAGATGAAACAACTTGTGTATTTACAACAAGAGAAGAATGTGTAAAAAGAATTGGAAGTGAAGATAATTTTTACAAAGATACTTATTGTTCTAATGAAGAGTTAGGAACTAATTGTGAAGCTCATATTGCTGATAATTGTTTAGATAATAAGGAAGAAGTTTATTGGTTTGACTCTTGTGGGAATAGGGAAGAAATCAAACAAGGATGTAGTATTTTTACAGGGACTATTTGTGGAGTATATCGCCCGAGTATTGATGAAGAGCCGCAAGAAGGAGAATATGTTTGTAGAGATTTAAGTTGTGATGTGGATGTTCAAGGAGAACAGAGACATTATAAAAATGGGGAAAGTTGGTGTGAATATGAAGGATTAATTGGAGATGGAAGAGATGTTGTTGGAAGTAGGCATGTTAGAAAAATTTGTTATATGGGTGAAGAAAAAATAGAACCTTGTTCTGATTATAGGAATCAGGTTTGTGTTGGGACAAATAAAGAATTTGTTAATGGAGATGATTTCTCAGAAGCAGTCTGCAGAGTTAATCATTGGAGAAGTTGTTATCAATATAATGGTGAACAAGAAGGTATGGCTGAAAAATGTGAACAAAATCCGGATTGTAAAATTCAGGGAGTGCATATTGATAAATTTGGTTTTGATGTTTGTGTTCCAAACTATCCTCCTGGGTTTGATTTGAAAACAGAAAGTTCTAGAGGTGGTGGTGAAGATGAATGTAGCTTTGGTTCACAAGAATGTACAGTTATTTATGTTAAAAGAGTTTCTGGTTGGAAGTGTCAAACAAATTGTGCCTGTGAAAAACCTGGATTTACTCAACAGATGAATGATTTGTGTATTAATTTAGGAGATTGTGGAGGTTATGTAAATTGGGTAGGAGAATATACTGATGATGGTTATACTAGTGGTGCTGGAAGAATAGATGGAAATCAATATAAAAAAAATGCGGTAAATGATCCTAACCAAGAACCTGCTGAGCCTGGGCCTTTTGGATTTTCTCAAATTTTAGGTATGCCTATAGGACTTGGGGGAGAAGAAATAGTAGATGAACAAGGTCTTGCTGGAATGTTAGGGGGTGCAATAGGTGCTATAAATATGATGGAGGGAATGACTGGAATGATATCTACAATCCCAATTCTTGGAGATGTGGGAATTAAGATAGGTACTACTTTTCTTCCAGAACTTGGAGAACTTTTTGGAGCCACAAAAGAATCAGTAGTTATTGGATATGAACAAGTTGAATTTGGAGAACAATTAATTAGTGAGGGACAAACACTAATTGAAGCTGGTAATACTGAATTAGGAAATCAGCTTGTTAGTGGTGGAGAAGAAATGATTGCACAAGGTACTGGAGATGTTGCTGTTGGAGGAGAAGCTGGAACTGAAGTAGCTAGTGAGGCTTTTGGGAATTTTATGGCAGGAGTTGGTGCAGGATTATCTGTTGCAAGTTTCTTACAAGCAGGTTTTGGATTAGATGCTGGAACAAGCTATGCTGTTGGTGGAGGAGTAGCAATTGTTGTATGGATGAATCCAGCACTTTGGTGGATAGGCCTTGCATTGACCATAGCTCAGTTTATTTTTGGTTGGGGAAAAACGAAAGAGAAAATAATTAAATTTGATTGTTACCCATGGCAAGCTCCTGCTGGAGGAAATAATTGTGATAAATGTAATTCTGAAGATGTATTATGCTCAGAATATAAATGTGAAAGTTTAGGTCAAACTTGTGAGTTTATTAATCAAGGAACATCAAATGAAAAATGTATTGAAAATGATCCTTATGATGTTTCAAGTCCTAAAATAACTCCGAATTTAGAAGCAATTGATGAAGGTTATGAATATAGAAATATAAATTTTGGGGGTTTTGAGATTAAAACAGATCAAGGTGGTTGTGTTGATGAATATAATATTATTAATTATGGTATTGAAACAGACAGGCCTGCACAATGTAAAATTGGAGTAAGTCCACTAGAAACATACGATCAAATGCCTGAGTATTTTGGAGGTAAAAACGCATATCTAACAAACCATACTAATGTCATATTTATGCCAAGTCCTGCTGCATTTAAGAATCAATATAATCTAACTGATGAACAGGTTGAAGCTTTAGGAAATATTAAATTTTATGTTAAATGTAAAAGTATTAATGGAGCGAAAAATGTTGCTCCTTTTGTTATTGATTCTTGTGTAAAGCCAGGCCCTGATTTAACTGCTCCAAGAATAACTAATACGATTCCTTCAAATGGAGGGTTTGCTAAATTTGGAGCAACAGAACAAGATTTGAAATTATGGACTAATGAACCTTCACAATGTAAATGGTCTAAAGAAGATAAAGATTTTGAAGAGATGGAAACTCAAATGAATTGTCAATCAGATTTAGAGGATTATGGATTATATGGTTGGGAATGTAATACAACTATTACAGGATTATCAGGAAATTCAAGTGAATTTTATTTCAGATGTAAAGATCAACCTTGGGAGCTTGATGAAAGTTTGAGAAATACAAATTCAGAAAGTTATGAATATTCTCTTTCTGTCTCTAATACTCCTTTAACTATAAAGGATTTTAAGCCTGCAGACGATGATAAGATTGTTGAAGGTGTTGAGCCTGTTAATTTTGACTTAAGAGTTGAAACTGCAGGGGGTGCTGAAAATGGAAAGGCAATTTGTAATTGGGAAGGTAATGGATATTCAGATGAATTTACAGAAACAAACTCTAATTTCCATTCATACACCATTACAAGTGGAACTAGGGGTGATTATAATATGAAGTTTATTTGTGAAGATGTAGCAGGAAATGTTGCAGAAGATGAAACATCTTTTGAAATTCAGATTGATACTTCTGGTCCAAGAATTATAAGAACCTATTATGATGGTGGATTAAAAATTGTTACATTAGAAGAATCTGAATGTAGGTATGATTTTGAAAGAAATTTTATTTGGGAAAATGCAACTCAAATGAGTGGGAATGGCTTTAATCATGTTGGAGATTGGCAATTAAAAACATATTATGTGCAATGTGAAGATAATTTTGGAAATAAAGGGGGTAAGAAAAGAATTAAAGCTTATGACTTAATGTAAGTTAAGTTTTATAAATAAGTTTATCGTTAACAAGATGTATAAAAAAGAGAAAATGAGTATGAACAAAAAAGCGCAAGTGACTATATTTATCATATTAGCATTAGCAATCATATTAGTTTTAGTTTTATTATTTGTTGGAAGAGATAGTTTAACAACATTAATTACTGGAGAAACTCCTGTGAATCAAATTAAAAGTTGTATTTCAGAATCATTTACTCCTGCGTTAGAAGTCATTAGATTACAAGGAGGAAGTTTAAACCCTCAAAATTATTATTTATATCAAGATAATAAGATAGATTACCTATGTTATACTGAAGAAAATTATAAGAGATGTGTTATGCAAAAACCTTTGTTAAAGCAATCAATCGAAAAAGAATTAGGGGAGTATATTTCTCCAAGAGCAATAAGTTGTATAGAGGCTGTTAAGTCTTCATTACAAGATAAAGGTTATCAAGTTTCTTCAAAAACTCCTGAAATAACTGTAAGTTTAATTCCTGGGGCAATTATATTAGATATTAAATCTGATTTAAGAATTACAAAGGATGGAACAGAAACATATGAATCTATAAAAATAGATGAAAGTTCTGGATTATATGGGCATGTTATGGTTGCAAGTTCAATTAGTAATTGGGAAGCAAAGTATGGGGATTCAGAAACTATGAATTATATGATTTATTATCCTAATCTTAAAGTTGAAAAAAAGAAGCAAGGAGATGGAACTACGGTTTATATTTTAACAGATAGAACAAATCTAGAACAGTTTATGTTTGCAAGTAGGAGTATTGTTGTTCCTGCTGGGGTGACTGGTGAATAAAATGGAGGAAAAATACTAACAATATTAATATCTTAATACATAAGAAGCTACTCATCTGACAAGCGAGATATGGTTAAGAGATATAAAATAAAATGAATAATAAAATAATAACGCTGATGGCTGGAATGATTCTACTAATGACAATTAGTTTATTTGGATTTGTTTCTGCTGAAGACACTACACAAGATACTCAAGCAAATGTTTGTTGTGAAAAAACAACATCAGGTGCATGGTGTCAAAATACTGTTGAAGGAAGTTGTGATTCTAATTTTAGAAAAACTCCTACTAATTGTGAGGCAACTAGTTTTTGTAAGCCTGGTATTTGTTTTGATTCTTCTGAAGGGTTGTGTATGGAAAATACTCCTCAAAAAGTTTGTAATGATGCTGAAGGTACTTGGGTTGATGATAGTAAAGAAAGTGTTCCTCAATGTAATCTGGGATGTTGTGCTTTAGGAACTCAGGCAAGTTTTGTTACATTAACTAGATGTAAAAAGTTATCAGGATTATATGGATTAGAAACAAATTTTAGAACTGATATTTCTGATGAATTAAGCTGTATTGCTATCGCTGCTGCACAAGATCAAGGTGCTTGTGTTTTTGAATCTGAATTTCAAACAACTTGTAAATTTACAACAAGAAAGGAATGTTCACAAGGTTCTTCTGGTGGAAATATTACATCTACACCTGAATTTTATAAAGATTTTTTATGTTCTGCAGAAGAATTAGCAACAAATTGTGGACCGAGTAAGAATACGTTTTGTGTTCCAGGAAAAGATGAAGTTTATTTTGAAGATACTTGTGGAAATCCTGCGAATATTTATGATGCTTCTAAGGTAAATGATAAATCTTATTGGAGAAAAATTATTGATAAATCTGAAAGTTGTAACTATAATGATGCTAATGGGAATTCAGATTCAAGGAATTGTGGAAATTGTGATTATTTTAAGGGAAGTATTTGTACTGAAGGTAGGGCTGATGTTGGAGATAATTATTGTAGTGATCTGAATTGTTATAATACTGAAGATGGTAATGATTATAAAAATGGGGAAAGCTGGTGTATTTATGATGATGTTATTGGGGAGGGAAGAGATTTAGTTGGAAGTAGGCATTATAGGCATGTTTGTATAAATGGAGAAGAAACTGTTGAACCTTGTGCAGATTTTAGAAGTGAGCAATGTATTCAATCTAATATTGAAGCTTCTGGTGTTAAATTTACAGAAGCTGCATGTAGAGTTAATAGATGGACTGATTGTATTGATCAAGATGACGAAGAAAAATGTTTGAATACAGATAGAAGAGATTGTTATTGGAATGATGGTGCTATGTTTACAGGATTGCAGCAAGCAGCAGCAGCACCAAGTAGTTCATCAGGGGGAAATGTTTTCAATGGAGGAAGTATTACTGGAAATGCTATTTTTGGAGGAGGAAGTAGTAGTGATGATGATGATGATGAAGGTAAAGCAGATTCTGGAATCAAATTGGGTGGTGGTTCTTGTTTACCAAATATTGCTCCAGGATTAAAGTTTTGGAGTAATGGAGATGCTTCAGGAATTTGTAGTTTAGGGAATTCTGTTTGTGTTGTGCAATATAAAAAAGGTTTAATTGGAGATGAAGAATGTATTGAAAATTGCGAGTGTTTGAAAGAAGGTTATGCTCAGGAAATGAACCAAGTTTGTTCCGGCCTTGGAGATTGTGGAGCTTTTGTTAATATTGCTGGTAAATTTACAGATGAAGGTGCAGAATTGAAAGTTGGAGGAAAGAAGAGAACAATTGGTGCAAGTATTGTTCAAAATTTGAGGAGATAATGTATAAATCTTTTCAAAAAAGATTTAAGAGCAAAAAGAACTTTTTTGAAAAAAGTTCAGTCAAAAACAAAAAAATGGATAAAATGATTAAGAATAAAATTGGAGCAAGTTTGTTAATAACAAACTTAGTTGTTGCAATGGTAGCGTTCGCAGTTTTAATTGGAGGAATTGGTTG
>Ga0233431_1005411_pt1 | contig 12445 bp, 9 predicted proteins | sample SI_118_April2016_FD_179867 | JGI IMG/M metagenome (GOLD analysis project Ga0233431, IMG submission 179867) | Seawater microbial communities from Saanich Inlet, British Columbia, Canada - SI_118_April2016_200_MG | ecosystem: Environmental > Aquatic > Marine > Inlet | place: Canada: British...
TAGACGTGCAAATTCTCTAAAAGAAGATGCAGAAAATAGATACAAATTTGTACAACAAATGGAAGAAAAAATTAAACTAACAAACGAAAATGCAAACATGTTTATCGAAAATTGTTATGATATTTTAATTAGTTTGGTTAGAGCTAAGATGATAAAAGACGGCTTTAGTTCTTACGGCGATGGAGCACATATTGCAGAGGTTTCATATATGCGAATTCTAGAAATACCCGAAAGGGATGTCCGGTTTATGAATGAATTAAGATACTTTAGGAATGGAATAAAATATTACGGACAAAAATTTGATAAAGAATATGCTGAAAAAGTTTTAATTTTCTTAAACACAATTTACAAAACATTAATAAAAATGTAGAAACTGATTATTTTTTTCTAGCCCGCGCACAATCAAACATCGTCCCCCAAAACCCCAGTTTTGCAACAGAAGGGTTTTCGAAACTGTTGGGAAGGGAGGGAAGAGATTGGGATTTTAAGAAGGGGGTTGGGTTTTAATCATCAAACAATTCGTCAACTACCGAATCTAAAGAAACTTTTCTATCTATAATAAATTTTACCCCAAAATAAACAAACCCCATCACCAATGAGATAAGCAACAAAAGAATTACCGACTCCCATATTTCAGAAGAAAAACCAAGAAATGATCTATTAAAATCTGAGGTAAGGAAAACTAAAACTATAGGCAATATGCATCCAATAATAGAAAAGAGCATATATTTAGATTTTATAACACCATCGTACTTTCTTAATTTATCTTTCAAACCAGATCTGCCAATACGCAAATGTTGACATTCGGTCCTGTCAATAAGTTTAATTTCTTTATCAGATTCCCATGTTGCTGATTTCCTATTTCTTTTTTTTACCATTATTACTACCTTCCAAATTATTCATCAATCCAAGAGCACCAATAGAAAAATCCATTATATAACCACAACTATGACAAATAACAGTTGCGCTTGGGAGATTCTGACTACCAATCTGAACTTTATTTAGATCTTTATTTAAAAATCTCCGAGTATACCCATCAAGAACTGCAAAGTTATTATTTTTACAAATAGGACATTTAATATTAGTAACCCTTTTTTCTATTGCGTCCATGATCGTTTGCTGAAATTTTGAAAAAGTCATAAATATCACTCCAATTGATATTTATTATTACTTCCTGACATTTTTAAAACAAAACTATCTACTACACAAACCACAAATCCACCAATTCCGCCCATTTGAAAAAAACCCCACGTAGTTTCAAAACCCGCACCACCGAAAGGAGACTGGGATTTAAGAAGGAGAGTTGGAAAATATTAGATAATTTCATTAATTTTAGTAACGATATTTGTAAGTGATATCATTTCATTTTCTAAATTAGATGCTAACGTATTACATTCACCTAATTTCTGTGAGACAGAATCTCGTTTATAGAAACCATCAGATGATAACCTCTCTTCACCAGATAAACTATTATATTCATTTCGTAATATTTCATACTCAATAACACAAATATTGTATCCATTTTCAATAATGATTATATCTTCAGTTTGGAAATTGTACTGTTTTATTAAATCCATGTATTGTTTAAATTCTAAAGGGTTGTCAAAAAATATTCCATGATAATACGCATCATTTTTAATAACAGTATCTCCTTCGACACTTTCTACATAAACCAAATATCCACCAGTAGTCTCTATGGCTATCCATTGGGATGGTTCTGTTTCAGCTAAAACCCATGCATGATTATAATCTGTAAAGTTAGCATTCTGATTATCGATATTACCAACAACTATTTGAGCATTTATTCCTTGTGTTTTTACCATATTCCACACATCAATCGCCATATCAGCACAAACAAAAAAATCTTGTTCGGAATAGCTATGGGTTTCGTGGTATTCATCAACTATATTTTCAACCATTTGGACATTAGTTAATGTACTTGTAGAATCTATTTCTATTTCATGAGCTTCTGAAGAATAATCAAGCATATATGGAACTACAAAAGACATTAATATGAATATGATTATTATTATTTTGATTGTTTTCTTTTTAATTTTCATGTTATAATTATCTTACTCGTTCCTTAAATGCCTTTCCCGCGAGAGAAGTAAGGTTTTTTGAATTAGTGTTAAAAAAACGTGAGAGTTATTTTTAAACAAACCACAATGACAATCTAACCCACAAATGTAATACAAGTACAAAAATTACAGGTAAAGATAAAATAATATACACCCAATACTTTTTCAGGAATCTACCTATCCGTATATCCAATGACGTATTTTCTTTTAAAAATTGTTTAACAAATTCTTCAGTTTCACTTTTTCTTATTTTTTTAATTACTCCTCTAATAATATCAAACGACAAACCTTGTTTTTTTGATTCATTTTTCCACTTTTTTATAAGATGATCGTATTTAGATTTTATCATATTGGAGTTCTTCACACCATTCACTTCTCCTTCTTTATTCGACTAAACCGAACACTAACCGAAGTATCTTCTGAGAAAAGCTTCTTGGTTTTATTGGTCAAATCTTTTGGCCACTTGTCATCCTTAAGAATTCTTTTAATCGCATAGGTGTCTAGACAGCTTACTTCCATCCACTTATTGTATTTGTGGATTAGTTTTTCCAATTGATCACGCTCTTTGCTTTTCTTAGCTGGAACTTTGAAAGAAACAACTTCCTTAACAGAAGCCTTAGCATCTGATCCGAAAACAACTGAAACGCCCAATTGTTTAGCATAAGCAATTAGTTCTTGCCTTAAAACTTCTATCTTTAACTCAAGCTCCTTTTTCTTAACAGTAAGATCGTTAATTTCGTTAACTAACTGAACGCCCCGCTCTTTTTTAAACTTCTTCGGCGGAAGTTTCTCTATTTTGTACAAATGTTTCCACTCAGTACACATTGGTTTATACTCGCACCAACCACACAAAGCTGTTTTCTTCGGCTTAAAGTTTTTCTCTTTCTCTATTCGCTGTATAAGTTTTATTGTATCTTTTTTGAGCTCTTTCATCTGCTTTATTGTCCGGGTAGATTTGACTTCCTTATCAAACGCCAGAAAATGCCATATTAAATTAGTTTTCTTGCAGTCTTTGTAATCCCGTTTTATCGCCATAGCGTAAAGAGCCAATTGCCTATCTTGATCCAGATAATTCTGCACAGGCAAATTAGCATTAGTCTTATAATCATGAATACTATACACACCCTTCCCAGCATAACTTACCCTGTCTATAAAGCCCTGAAGTTTGTATTTGCCGGCTTTATCTAGATTTATCACAATTCGTTTTTCCAACCCAATTGTCCGGCCATTCCCAAATGGATGATACCGCTTATAGAAGTCTGTAATGAATTTCTCGCCCATTTTCCTGTAGTTTTCTTGTTTGTATTCGCTTCGCACTATTACAATTCTATCGGTCCAGTTTTTCGCCCAAATGTCATTGAAAACCGCTAACAACTCTTTCAAAGTCGTAATCTTTTGAAATTTCAGATCCGTATAGAGCTTTTCCATTGTTTCATGGACTCTACACCCAAGAAATGCCTCTACCCCCGTCTCAGTCTCTGGTCTAACCTTTTCTATATATTTTAGCTTAAACTTGAATGGACAAGTCTCAAAGCAGGACAGTCTGGAATGGGAATATAGGGTCATATAGAAGGTTTAAATGACAGAAATATAAATGTTTATTTGGATGTAAGTGAAATAGAAATATAGGTGAATATATGGATACTGATTTAACTTTCATAACGAATGAAGATGGAAAAACATTATTAAATAGATTTAATACGCTCACAAAAGGAACTAAATTCTTTGATTGTCTTGTTGGTTATTTTTACACAAGTGGATTTTATGCAATGTATAAATCATTAGAAAAAACAGAGAAAATAAGAATATTAATTGGAATAAGTACAAATAAACAAACATATGATCTGATCCAAGATGTTAAAAAAACGAAAATTCAGCAAAATATAGGACTTTCAAATAAAGAATCAAAAAAAATATTTTCTAATAAATTAATAGAAGAAATGAATCACTCTAAAGATTCTTTGAATGTAGAACATGGGATATTAAAATTTATTGAGTGGCTTCATTCTGGTAAATTGGAAATAAAGGTTTATCCTGCAGAAAAAATTCATGCAAAAGTATATATTATGACATTAGGAAGCGAACAATTAGATAAAGGTAGAATAATAACCGGTTCAAGTAATTTTACTAAATCTGGTCTTAGTGATAATTTAGAATTTAATGTTGAATTGAAGGATAGTAGGGATTATGATTACGCATTAAAAAAATTTAATGAATTGTGGGAAAAATCTACTGACGTGTCTGAGAAATATGTTGAAACTATACAAAATAAAACATGGCTAAATGATGAAATTACACCTTATGAATTATTTTTAAAATTTGTTTATGAATATCTCAAAGAGAAAATTCAATTAGATCAAGATGAAATTAGAAATGATTATAAGCCAAATAATTTTATGGATCTAGAATATCAAAAAGATGCTGTAAGAGATGCGAAATTAAAACTCGAGGAATATGGTGGTGTGTTTATTTCTGATGTCGTTGGTCTTGGTAAGACATTTATAACAACTATGTTAGCTCAAAAATTAGATGGTAGAACTTTAGTTCTTGCACCACCAATATTATTAGATAAAAATAATCCTGGTTCGTGGAGAAATGCATTTATTGATTTTGGAGTTGGTGGAGCTGAATTTGAATCTATAGGTAAACTTGATTCTATATTGAAAAGGGGAACAGACAGATACCAAAATGTAATTATTGACGAAGCTCATAGATTTAGAAATGAAACCACTCAAATGTATGAAAAACTATATAAAATTTGTAGAGGAAAAAAAGTAATTCTTGTTACAGCAACACCACTTAATAACACACCCGCTGATATATTGGCACAAATAAAATTGTTTCAAAATTCACACAAATCAACATTACCCAATCCAAAAGTAAGAGATTTAGAAAAATATTTTAAGGGATTAGAACGAAAATTAAAAAAATTAAATAGAAAAGACAATAAAAAAGAATATTTAAAGATAGTTAAAGAAAATGCAGAAGACATTAGAGAACACGTTCTTCAATATTTAATGGTTAGAAGAACAAGAACCATTATTGATAAATATTATAAAAAAGATTTAAAAAATCAAAAATTAAAATTTCCAACAGTCCAAAAACCAAAACCAATAATTTATCATTTTTCTGACGAAGTTGATTCTATTTTTAATAAAACAATAGATTTAATCGCCAATAAATTTAATTATTCTCGTTATACACCTTTATTATATCTTAAAGAACCACTTCCTGAAAACAAAAAAACATCACAAAAAAATGTAGGTAAATTTATGAAAATACTTTTATTAAAAAGACTTGAAAGTAGTTTTTTTGCATTTAAAAAATCCATAAGTAGGTTTATTCAATCATATACAACATTTTTAAATGAATATGAAAATGGACATGTTTACATTAGTGAGAAATATACATCTAAATTATTTGAGTTCATAGAAGACCAGGATGTAGATTCGATTGAAAATCTTATTAAAGAAAAGAAAGCAAAGGGATATGAATCTAAAAAATTCAATAAAAATTTTATTAAAGATTTAAAATCAGATTTAGAATTACTTAATGAAGTAAATAATATGTGGAAAAATGTTGATATTGACCCAAAATTGAATACATTTATTAATTTACTTAAAAATGATAATCATCTAAAAAACAATAAAATTATTCTTTTTACTGAATCTAAAGAAACTGCCGAATATTTAGAAGAAAAAATAAAACCTATTCTAAAAGATAAAGTTTTAGCATATTCAAGTATATCTGCTTCATCAGTAAAAGATAGAATAATAAATAATTTTGACCCAGCATCAAAACATAAAAAAAATGATATAAAACTATTAATTACAACAGAAATCTTATCAGAAGGTGTTAATCTTAACATGTCAAATATAGTAATTAATTATGATATTCCATGGAATCCTATAAGAATTATGCAAAGAGTTGGACGTATAAATAGGGTAGGTAAAAATTTACCATTTAATGAAATATATACATACAATTTCTTTCCTGCAGGACCAATAAACAAAGAAATTAGTTTAACGGAATTGGCAGAAATAAAAATTCAATCATTTATTGAGATGCTTGGCAATGATGCTAAATTACTTACTGATGAAGATATAAAATCCCATGAATTATATAGAAAATTAAATTCAAAAGAGATTGTTATGGGAGAAGATAAAATTGATGACCCAGAATTAGAATGGTTATTAAAATTAAGAAATATACGAGACAATAATACTAAACTGTTTGAAAAAATAAAAAAACTTCCTAAAAAAGCAAGAACTTCTAAAAAAGTTAAAAACAATTTTGGTTTGTTTACTTTTTTCAGAAAAGGAAAATTAAGAAAACTTTATTATAATAATAGTAAAATAATCAAAGAAATTGATTTTAAAGAAGCGGTTGAAATTTTAAAAACTGTTGAATCTGAGAAAAAACAAAAATTAATTCCAGAATTTTATAAACTTCTTGAAGAGAATAACACAGAGTTTAACGACTTCTTTTTATTTGAATCAACAAGTCAAACGGGTGGAAGTAAAGGACATGAAGGAAAACTTAAAGGAATACTAAAAGCGATATTAAAAAATCCACAAGGACTTACTGACGACAATGAAGATTATTTAAGTGATGTTTTAAATTTGATTCAGCAAGGAGCAATTCCAAAAGGAACATTAAGAAGGATTAATAATGCCATTAAAAAAGAAGATGTTAATCCAATAAAGATTTTTATAAAAATAAAAAAAATAATTCCTGGAAATTCTGAATTGTTTAAAGATACATATGTTAGTCTTTCAAGTAGCATCAAAGGTCCAAAAGAAGTTATTTTATCGGAGATGTTAATATAATGAACAAGCAACAAACATATAAACTATTAGATGATACATTTAATCATGATTTTGATGTTGCTACATTTTCTAAATTTTTAAAAGAATTATTAAATACTTCAAATTTACATCAAGATGACAAAACAAATTACATTAGAAAGGAATTTAGAGAGTATATAGAAAAATTAATTAAAATTGGTCAATATAAAGACAGTAAAGGAAAAACGATCGAAATACTTGCTATAAAACTAACAAAACATTCTTCTCTTGAACGAGCAAGAACTATGCAAAGAAATTTTATTGCTAAATGGTTAAGTAATAATCCAAATGAACCTGATGGGGCAATAGTTGCATTTTATGATGATACAAAAGATTGGAGATTTTCGTTTGTTAAATTAGAATATAATCTCATTAAAGATAAAAAAAGCAATCTTAAAGCTGAAAAAGAATTAACTCCTGCAAAAAGATATTCTTTTTTAGTAGGACCAAATGAACCAAATCACACTTGTAAGAAACAATTTGTTGATATTTTAATTAATGATAAACATAATCCTCTTCTTGAAGAAATAGAAAAAGCATTTAGTATCGAAAATGTAACAAAAGAATTTTTTGAAAACTATAAAGAATTATATTTGGAATTAAAAACTTCACTTTCAAAAGTTGTTAATAATGACAATAATGTTAGACTTGAATTCGAAAAAATTATAGGAAAAGATAAAGAGGCGCTTGATAAATTTTATATGGAGTTTTCAAAAAAACTATTAGGACAGGTAGTATTTTTATATTTTTTACAAAAAAAAGGATGGATGGGAGTTCAAAAAAATAGTTCTGGAAGATTTGAAGATTGGGGAACTGGTCCTAAGGATTTTATGAAAAGATTATTTGACAAAGAATATGGTGATTATAAAAATTTCTTTAATGATATTTTGGAGCCTTTATTTTATAATACTCTTGCTATTAAAAGAATTGACGATTATTCTGATAAATTTAATTGTAAAATTCCGTTTTTGAATGGTGGATTATTTGAACCATTAGAAAATTATAATTGGATGAATACAAATATATGTCTTGATAATAGTATTTTTAAAAGTATATTTGAAACTTTTGATGAGTTTAATTTTACTGTTAAAGAGGATGAACCATTAGACAAAGAAGTTGCTGTTGACCCAGAAATGTTGGGTAAAGTTTTTGAAAATCTTTTAAAAATAACAGATAGAAAATCAAAAGGAGCATTTTATACTCCAAGAGAAATTGTTCATTATATGTGTCAACAATCTTTAATAAATTATCTTGAAACAAATACTAAAATTGACAGAAACGATATAGAAATTTTTATTCAGGGAGGGGATTTGGTTTTAGATCAAACTATAAGAGCTAATGCTCAAAAGAAAAGATATAATGGAAAAACTGACGTCGATACTAAAATATTACCCAAATCAATCGAAAATAATTATGAACAAATTGATAAATTATTGCAAAATATAAAAGTTGTTGACCCCGCAGTGGGTTCTGGAGCATTTCCAATAGGAATGATGAATGAAATAGTAAAAGCTCGTTCGATATTATCAATATTCTTTGAAAATGATAGAAATATTTATGATTTAAAGAGACATTGTATTGAAAATAATCTATATGGCGTTGACATAATGCCTTCTGCTGTAGATATTTGCCAATTAAGATTTTGGTTAAGTTTGATTGTTGATGAAGTAGATAAAAACAAAGTAAAACCATTACCAAATTTAGATAATAAAATCATGTGTGGTAATTCTTTACTAGAAGAATTTGAAGGAGTTAAATTATTTGATGAATCTTTACTCGGAGAAGAAATTAAAAATATTAAACATGAACTTGATAAAATTGATAACGAAATCAGAGAGTTAGAATTAAAAGGAGGACAAATAACATTAGGTAAATATAAAGGTAATATTGATAATATCAAAAACTCAATAAAAAAATTAGAGAAAGAAAAGAAAAAACTCACAGAAGTAAAAAAAACGGATAAAAATTCAAATCTAATGAATTTTGATAAAGTTCAAATAAACAAAGCAAAAATCAAATTAAATGACCTTAAAGCAAAGCAAAAAGAATTTTTTAATGAGTATGATAGGGATAACAAAATAGAACTTAAAAAAGAAATAGATAATATAGAATGGGAACTTATTGAAGTAACTCTTAAAGAACAAAAAAATGAAAATGCTCTAAAAAAACTTGAAAATATAAAAAATAGCAAATCTAAACCATTCTTTTTATGGAAATTATATTTCTCAGAAGTTTTCCAACGAGACAATCCAGGCTTTGATATTGTAATTACTAACCCACCATATGTTGGTCATAAAGGTGGTCAGAAAGATTTATTCCAAGAATTAAAGAATACGGAATTTGGAAGGAGATTTAATAATGAAAGGATGGATTTGTTTTACTATTTCTTTCATTTATCAATTGATAAAGTAAGGAAAGGTGGGGATATAGCTTTTATAACTACTAATTATTACTTAACTGCAGATAGTGCTATTAAATTAAGAACTGATTTTAAAAATAGAACTATAGTTAAAAAATTAATTAATTTTAATGAATTCAAAATATTTGAAACTGCAAAAGGTCAACATAATATTATTACCCTATTATCTAAGGAGCATAAAGAAAGTAAAAGTGTTAAAACTGCTTTTTGTAATAGACTAGGATTAGCTAATTCAACAATTTTAAAAAGTATATTGGATGAAAGTGATACGAAAACAGAATATTGTTCATTTCTTCAAAAATATTTATTCCAAGGAAAATATTTAGATATGATACTTGCTGATTCTAAAAGTAATCCTTTCATGCATATTATAGATAAATTAATTATTTGTAAAAAATTATCATATTTTTGTAATATTAATCAGGGTATTGTTACAGGAGCAGATAAATTAACTAAAAAACAATTAATAAAACAAAAATTGGATATAAAACAGGGAGCGGGTATATTTATTTTAAATAAAAAAGAGATTGAAAAACTTAATTTAAATGATGACGAAAAATCTATTTTATTACCAATATATAAAAATTCAGACATTTTAAAATATTGGACCAATAAGGATAAATATCAAAAAGTGATTCAATTAAGTACAGATATAAATTTAAATGATTATCCTAATTTGTTAAAGCACATAATTAAATTTGAAAAAGTAATTAAAAATAGAAATTACGAAAGTGGGGAGTTATCAAAAGCTAAAAAACTTGGTACTTGGTGGGCTCTATCTTCATCAAGACGAGAATATGATTTTTCTCAAGAAAAGATTGTTGTTCCTTATAGAAACAAATTTAATTTATTTGCTTATAATAATAAATTATGGTCTGCAACATCAGATGTATTTTTTATAACTTTAAAAAAGTATAATAATTTAAAATTAAAATACATTTTAAGTATATTAAATTCAAAATTGATTTATCTATGGTTATATTTTAAAGGCAAGAGAAAAGGAAATATTTTAGAATTAACTGCCAAACCTCTATCAGAAATACCTATTAAAGAAGTTTCTCCTGAAAAACAAAAACCATTCATTGAATTAGTAAATCGAATCCTCTCCACCACAGAAGATAAAGACTATTTGGATAATCCCGACAAACAGGCAAAGGTTAAGTTATTAGAAAAGGAAATTGATACATTAGTATACAAATTATACAATTTGACTCCCAAAGATATTAAAATTATTAAGAATTTTAATAAGAAAAAATAATTTCCCTAAAACTTCGTAGGCAACCCACTTTCTTCCGCCCGCTTAACAGCGTCTTTACATGAAACTTGTTTACCTTCTCTAAATATCCTATTCATTTCCTTTTGTGTCTTTCCACACTTTGAGCAATCAGACAATGCTTCCTCCTTAGCTTTATGATAAACAGGTATAGTTTTAGTATTGCTAGCTGCTCTTGCTCGTGTTTCACTATAACTAGCCTTGATATGCAAAACCTTAATATCCCCTTCTTTACAAAACGGACATTTCATTTTTATTATTTCTGACATAATATTACTGTAATCTCCATGATTAATAAACACATAGATAGGTTTAACTGTTTTCAACTACAATAAAATATCATGGAAGAAAAGGTTATTTACACTGCTTTTAGAATATTTCTAAACAGAATAGATTCGTATGCTATCATGAAAGAAGGTCTAAATGAATATTTTGTTATAAAAAAAGGAATATATCCAGATTTATTAATAAAACATATCAATGGGGAATCTACCATTGGTGTATTTCAACTTTCACACGCTAGTAATGTAAAGTGGGTATGTTGGGATTTTGACTCTGGTGAAAATAAATCAATAAAAGATGTATTTGAAGAAGCCAAAAAATTGTTTTCTTTTCTAAAAAATAAAGGATATCATCCATTATTGGAATTTAGTGGAATGAAAGGATATCACGTATGGATATTTTGCCAACCCACAAATGCTAAAAATGCTAAAGAATTCGCTGAAAAAATGTGCAACGAATCCGGAATACACCCACATGAAATATTCCCAAAACAAATAATACTTAAAGAAAATGGTTATGGATGTATGGTTAAACTCCCACTTGGAATACATAGAGTTTCCAGAAAACGGTCAATTATCTATAACAACAATTTTGAAGAATTGAATTTAGATAATGCTATAAATCGTTTGTTAAATCAAAAGATAAATAAAATTCCTACATATATAAAAAAATTATCATCATTTTAAAAATCTTTTCAATCCTCTTTGTTTACCAATAACCTTTTCAATTATATTCTCTAAATCACTACACCTCAATTTATCCAATTTAACAAATATACCATCAGTTATTTTTATTATTATGTTTTTATCACAATGTGTAAACAGTTTAATATGTGATATTTCAGTCTGCTTTCTTGTTCGAACAGATATCCCACATGTATAGAATGTCATACTTTTTTTCCTTTTCATTATTTTACTCATGTCTTCAGCATATCTTTTTGTTACTTCTTCCTGCTTCATTGTACACACATCAGATTTCATTGATAATAATGATGGTGGTAAATATAGACCCCAATTCTTTAATTCCACAGATCTTTTCATAGTTCCTGTTGGAAAATTAAAAATAACATCAACATATTTAAGCTCCAATATTTTTTCTATTGTTCTCCATTTTATATTTGTAAATTTATACGGATCTATAAAAACTAAAAGAGATATCTTACTTCCATCTGCCAATTCATTTATCTCAGTAATAACATCATCTATCTTATCATTACAATCACCACAAATTATTCTTATATCATCATTATCAATCAAAACACCTTCATTTTTCTCTACCATTTCAACTGTTTTCTTAACTCTGTCATTTAAAGAATCACAATATTCTTTATTTTGATCTATAAAAAACCATTTATCAAATTTATTTATTTTCCCATTTTTAAGTTTTCTAACACCCGATAATATTGAAACTATTGGCGATCCTATAGAAAATATTTCTAAATTGCCCAATTTATTTGCACCACATCCACTAAACAAATCCAAATAAAAACATTTATCAACATGTCGTTGCATTATGTCCAAATATGGTTTAATATAATATTTCAAGA
>Ga0233431_1005413_pt1 | contig 12436 bp, 17 predicted proteins | sample SI_118_April2016_FD_179867 | JGI IMG/M metagenome (GOLD analysis project Ga0233431, IMG submission 179867) | Seawater microbial communities from Saanich Inlet, British Columbia, Canada - SI_118_April2016_200_MG | ecosystem: Environmental > Aquatic > Marine > Inlet | place: Canada: British...
CTCAAAACGATGATGGTAATGTTAATTACCCCTATGCAAATGTGCCAGAGAAGTCCATCAAATGCGCCGTTTTATTCAACGACTGTGCAAACTGATAGCCATTCTTCGTGCCTGCTGATTTGCCATCCCAGATGCCCAGCATCCGATCTGATGCTTTGGCCATCATCTGGTCGCGCTCACTGTATGATTTGCCGATCTGGATATAACGACTGTTGCGAACGCCGCCGTTACGTGGTTTACGAGCGATGCCAACCACGATAACATTGTCATATTTGCACCGATTGCACTCTTTGACGATTTCGGTATCTATGCCATCTGGATTGTCACCAACAACGATCTGCCAGTTGCATTCGATGGCACGAGCTACTACACGACGAGCATATTCCAACATGTTCTCGCTGGTGCGACGACTACCTGCAACCATCAAGCGATATGGTTTCTCATCGGATTTTGGTTCAGCTTCCGGTTCGGATTTCTCCGTATCTTCAACCTGATCTCCACGCGCCTGCTTGACCAGTGCATCAAGCCGAACAGCATCGTCATCACTGCTGTTCCACTGCACATAGTTGAATGTGACCTGGTGCTTCTGACAGGCAGCATGAATACGCTTCCACAGATCAGCGTTCTTGACTGGCTTGCGCTTACTGGTCAGCCAACCATTTTCCAGCCAGGTGTCAATCCATTCGGTCATGCCATTAACGACATACTGCGAATATGTGGTCAGTTCCACTACACATGGCGATTTGAGTGCTTCCAATGCTTCAGCAACTGCCAGCAACTGCACACGCTGATTGTTGACATCGGCAATCGTTCCACTGATGATACGCTCGACAGGCTTGCCGTTGCGTGTGGTCGATAATACTGCTGCATAACCACCCAAACCGGGATTAGGCTGGCAGCGTCCGTTAGCGATAATCTGAACTGTAGCTTGGTTAGTGTTGGACATGTTAAGTCTCCTGAAATATGATTGTGCGAATGGTGTTTGCTCTGGATGATTGTTATTGTTCGACATAATTTGTCTCCTTGTTGAGATTTGTAGTTATACGAAAAGCGCCTGACCACAACCGGCCAGACGCTGAATTTGTTCAGAATTGAATGATTTCGATCTACTGCTACTTTCTAACACGGATCAAAAATGGAGTAAGGTACTCGCTTGTGCCTCACTCCATTCGATACATGCGATAGGTGCGGTTTTGCCCTCACCTGTTTGCAGAAAGTTGCTGTTGTTCGTTACGGTGTTTCGTAGACACGCTGTATTGCGCTGCGGACTGTCTCCGGTGGCAATTCAGGCATTAGTCTATCAGGCAGTTGATCCTGAATGGGCAGTGTATTGACATCGTACCCCTTGAGGATCATTTCATATAGTACACTCTTATACTCATGTACCAGAATGGCGTTCTTTGTTTCACGCCACGCACCAGCAATTTCGCCCAATTTAATTTCGAGGCGCAGGACTTCTACAGACGGATAACCCAGTCTGATAGCATCTGTATTTGTGTATTGATTTACTCGTTGGAGGTATTCCTCACGAGTGATTTGATCTTTGAGTGTTAGTCGTTTGACCATTTGTCATATCCTTCCTCATCCATTACTTGGGCGATTTCTCTGATGTTGCCGCTAACAACAGGCAATGGTATTGAAAAGCGTTGCCAGAAGATTGCACAATTGCTTTCCCCTTTATTGAACTGTCCGTCATCATTGGGGAAATTGTACAGCGCTTCTTTACCCTCATTGTACCATGAACGGATTTGGCTGAGGGTCTCTTCTGAAATCTCAACTTCGTATGTATAAACAGTGGTGCGTCCATCCGTTGCTTCGACCAGTTCATACGCCCGTTTGAAATATGTGTCATCATCCTGTAGACGACCCGGTTGGGTCTGATTTTCTCTCAGAGTTTCTAAGAGCACCATCTCACCGCCTGCGGCTTCAGCAGCTTCCGGTGTTGGATGAAATCCGATAATTGTGTCATCGACGATTCCGATGACCCCGACATGTCCTGCGCGAACCAGAGCCGCTTCCTTGTGGTGGGGATGGTGCGGGTTGTAAACACCACCCGTCCCGCGAAATATCACAACTTGTATAATTGACACACTCACCTCCTAATCAAGCTAATCAAAAATGAGAATGTCCTTCTCGTCAAGTGTAGAATTATTCAAGGGCATCAGCCTATTGATGGACTGACACCCATTGTTTGCTGAAAACGGGCTACTGTTCGCCCGTGTACTGATATTCGATGCCATAATATGCTGCTAATTTCGGCAACACATACTCTGCCAAAATACGACGATGACAGAATTTGCCTCTGCCACAATAACACTGCAACGTGACACTTTTACGCTGCACTAATTGATAAAATGCCTCATCATTTTCGATGAACCGCTCTCTGAGTAACTCCAAATACTGCTCTGTGTACTCCGCTTCACTCAACGCTGCATATTTACCTGCAAACCGTTGATCGCCTACCCCCGATTTGTAACCATAAACCATTGCTTTGGTCGGTGCTAATAACACGCCAATGCCCGTTCCTGATTTCATCGTTACATCTAAACCATCTGCATATTGCTGACCGATCCGACCTGTATTCACAACGAACATGACATGCCTCCCGTTTGCTAAATATGAACAAAATTCGCAAAGCATAGGTGCGCCAGCGCCACACGAGATATGTTTGGTTTAGCGGTATGCTGCTCAGTATGCGGGCAGTTTTAACTATTCATCTGGGGGGGGGGGAGAATCAAAAACAGACAACGTGGTGTGCGCTGCCTGTCGTTTAATTGTGGTGGGATTTCTGCATTCACCATAGCAACACTCTACGATAACACAAAGAATGGCTCCTCTTTGATTGCAGTCAGGCATTCTTCGAGTGATAACCCGGTATAAATCTCCGCCCATTTTCCGGTGTGTCGCATGTATGACAGATTGAAATGATCGTGACCTACATATTCTATGCGCGCAAACCCGGAATCAAAGAACGGCTCAATGCAGTGTGGTGATGTGCAGCAATACTTGGCGTAGAAATAAAAATAGCTCCGATACCACTTTGTGTAAATGTCTACAATGTAATTAAACTGTGGATTTTCAGGCGGAGGCTGGATGTTTTTGGGTTTCAAAACAGTCTTGACCAGTTTGTCGGCACTGGTCATAACTTTCTGTTTGACAGTATCTGTTATTTTGGCTTTGGGTGGTTTTTTCGGGCTATAGACCCACCGTTTTTTCGTCATTTTCATATCTCCTGACCTAACTGGAACAAAACCCAGTTTGATAGACGGGCATTCTTCTCTAAATCATATCATTGTGATGGTTATGTGCAACCTAATTTAATCGAAAGGGGCACCATCCTGTATCGAATTAAAAAACAACACCCATCATTGGGCAGTTTGCATAGTGGTTATTCTGTGTATTCCCCAGCCTCATCATCCTGACCAGAGTCATTGCCTGGGTCAAGCAATGCTTTCTTTTTTCGGCCATTTCTTCCAGATAGGACACCAGTTGGACTTGTGCCAGTGCCCGGTCAAGTATTTTTTGAAGTTCCTCTGGTGGTATCCCTTCCACTATTTTCATTAAGCGTTGAAAAGCTTCCAGGTGTTTATCCATATTACTCATGATACTTACTCCTTGTTATAGATGGTGCCCTGGGAGTAAGCCTACAGACAAACAAACATTACCGCTATTCTGTCAACTCGGTTTTGTGCTGAAAAGTCAACGCCATGTTTTCTATTAAGCTGACAAACAAATCCAACTGATCTTCGGGAATCATCGTCAGGCTGGCCAACACACGTTGTGCCACATCCATTTCATGACCTGAATAGAAGTACATCAACGGCTTGTTCAGTGTTTCCGCCCACTTTGGCAAGTCCGGTACATCAATGGCAGAAACACCTGTTTCGACATTGGAGATCACGGTTTGGGTTACACCTAATTGCTGAGCCAACGCTCCCTGGGAGATTTTCATTTCACGACGTGCCTGGCGCACACGCTGCCCTAACTGCTGCTTGCTGGTACTCATTGGCTATACTCCACTCCACTCTATAAGATAAATGCCTACATAACCATTTTATCGCCTAACAATGTTTTTGACAATAACAAAGTAATTGTTATTCTTTTAATTTATTTGTTTTCTACATAATGTGTGCTATAATTTGAAATATATTGATTTTCTATAGTTTGGAGGAAAGCTATGTCCCGGAAACGCCATCGCAAGACGGCTAAAATGCAGCTTCTGGAAGCAAAAGACGATAAAGAACGTGATATCAAACAGATTATGCTGGATGCTTATCGCAAAACTGGCAGCGAAGCCAAAGCCGCGCACCTTCTGGACATCACTCAGCAGGCATACAACGGTTGGAAGTACCGACTGAAACTTGAAAAACAGGTCGATGAAATTGCCTTTCATCTGAAGTACGGTACAGAGGTCACGGATTCGGACGATAACGAAAATGGCCAAGCAGGCAAAGGAGAATCCCATGAATCATAATCAACATATGGCGCTTCGGATAATCCACCTTGCTGAATTGTTAGAACAACAAACAAGAATCAAAACAGAGAAACACTCTGAAGTGCAGAACAGCAAGCCATGCACAACGAAACTGTGTAAAGAACGGCCAAAAATAAAACGCCCAAATTGTACAACTTTGCATTAGTGTTGTAGATTGAATTCAGTTTATATTATCGGCATACTGCGAGAAAAAAGTTATGGCACGTAGAAAACCAAAACGATTACCTCCAATTCCCGGCTGGGCAGTATATCTGCGTACCAGTACTAAAGATTTGCAGAACCCTAAAATGTCGCATGACCGGCAACGGTTTAGCATTCAGCAGTCACTGTTGGCACGGTCTGAACTGCCCTTAATCAGCGAATATTCTGATATTGAAAGTGGAACGAGGGCTGATCGTCGTGAATATCAGAATATGTTGAAAGATGCGCGTATGGGTGATTTTTCTCATGTCGCTGTGGAAAACGCTGAGCGTTTTGGACGCAATGATGCCGAGGCATTATCGGTTATTGATGAACTAGACAGCTTAGGTATAGCAGTACGTTTTGCCGATTATCCTGATCTAAATCCAATGGGCGCTGATGACCGCATCATGGTGAGTTTATCTTTTACACTGGCGAGACGTGAATCAATGAAATTAGGCGAGAGGGTAAGGGGTGGTATTAATGCCAAATTGCGTAATGGTGGGTGGGCAGGAAAAGCTCCAGATGGGTATGTGAATAAAGAAGAAAAAACGGAAGGAAGTGTGCAAACTCAACACGGTAAATACACCCGTTGGGTTGAGCAAGACCCTAAACAAATACAAGTTTGGCGTTATGCGTGGGAATTGCTATTAGAGAATAGCTGGACATTGGAGGAAATATGCGAAAAACTCCATGCACGAGGCTATTATTATCACACTGGAAGGCCATTCGTTAAAGTAAACAAAGATGGGACACGATCCTCGGCCAGAAATGGGCTATCGCGGAATTTTCATAACTGGTTTTACGCTGGTTGGGTCGTGAGTGAGAAAGCAAAAATTTCCCCTAAAACGATTCGGGGACAATGGAAACCGCTTATTTCCACCGAGGAATTTGAGCGTGGCCTTGAAATTCTGAAGAGACGAGTTGAGCATAAGACACCGCGTCGTCGGCATTTTTATTTACTCAGTGGATTGGTTTACTATGTCTGCCCAACCAGTGGCAAGCAGAAAAGAATGACCTGCTCTACACCGAATGCTAGTCGTAGTAGTGGTGGCAATCCGTACTATTGTGTCGAAAGCCAGAATGTTCACTTATCCTGCCACAAAATAGATCAGCAAATTCCTGAGCAACTAATGATGGTTCAGGTTGATCCAGAGTTAATTCCTGCAATTCAAGAATGCTATACTCAAGACCTTGCGGATAAACTAGTAGTCTGACAGACACTTTTTGCCGGACAGGAAATCATCCCATACGATTATTTTCCGCAATTGTTATCCGACAAATCCCGCATGTTGAACTACTAGGACATCTGCGTCCCAGTGAACGAGAAATATTGGAAACGGGATTGAAGACAGTTGAGCAAGAGGAAGCACGGGTGGCTCGATTGTTTGCTGTGGGCAAAATCAGTACCACAGTGTGGGATGATATGTGGAGTGAATGGCAGGATCGTCGGCGGACATTGCTCAACGCATTAGAGTCTTTGGAACGTCATTCAGAGATTCATATTAACAATCTTGATGCCGCATTAGGCATAATTTCAAAAGCTGGTGTACTATATAGTAGATTAGAGCGTAGCTACCAGAAAGAGTTGCTCAGAGATATGGTCAAAAGAGTTGTCGTTAATGACAATGGGGAGATTATTGAAGTAAAGTGGTTGCCTCCATTTTCCTATCTACATGATATGTCACGCAAAGTTGGCAATGTAGATAGTGTTTCTGGAACAGAATCAAAAATCGACAGTATCACTGCCGATTCATGCACTAATGATGCCTTATTAAGTAGGGGCTACTTTATCCGTTTTGTTAATCAAGGTTTCGATCACTTTTCGACCCTGTGCCTGTCTGCCCCATTTGCATTCGCCCAGCAAAATATCTTTGGTGCGCCAGTTGAGCGCGACTACATCAACCTGCGCCTGCCGTGACGTGACCAGAAACTTCCCACCCGTTCGGGTAGAAATGGGAAATCATCTAAATCAACCTTTATATTGATCCACTCCCGGCACAGTTCTTCAAAGGTATGTGTTCCAATGAAATCAATGAGGTGGGTTTCCAGGTAATCAACCACACCTTTGACCCGCCCATATTCGATCTCGCCAAGATGGGGTTTCAGAAACCGGAAATAGAAACGCAGATAAGGGTCGATCAGCACATAACGTCCCTGCTTACTACGGTCAAGATTTCGCAATTTATTATTTTGCAACCATCGGTAGGTTGTCATGATTGATTTTCTGATATTATAATGTTAGCTATCAAAATGAAGTTTTCAACAGAGGGAAAGTGTACTGGGTGTCAGAAGATGGTTATCTCAAAAAGTGTTTTGCCAAAGTACCGACCATTGCTACGAGAATGGTCGTTGACGAACTTGTTCTTGTCCCCATCCTGCGGGATGAAGGGATTATAGGGAAAAGCCATGTACTGAATGGGGTCGCGGTACACATCTGGGAGTTGCTTGACGGTCAGCGACGAGTGGCAGACATCCGAGATATGTTGGCCGAGGAATTTGACATCAGCGCAGAAGTAGCGGAAGCGGATCTGGTGAAACTGATACAATATTTAGAGCAGATTGGGTTTGTTCGGTCAGTCTAGAACAGATTGATCCGAAATGAGATCAATCAACTTCCAGAGTATCTGAGTTTCATCTTGCGAACTACTCAATTTTGCATCAGACTAGGTTCCTAATTAACATCAAGTGTTTAGCATAAGCTAATAGTTTGGGGTATGATTTGGTGAAGAAAGTCTTTATTAGCGCAACAGATGATTTGTACGACCATATAGCAGCAGTCATCAAGGTTGTCCACCAACTAGAGGGTTTTTCAATTGTGACCGGAAATGCCAACAACACAGTTGCGCACATTTCTGGCATCGAGGTGGGTGATGTGCGTGAGTGTGATGTCTTGGTTAGCATCCTTGCTTATACAACTCATACCCTAATGGTCGAGGAATACGAAGAAGCGACCCAACTCAAAATCCCCCGATTGTTTTATGTAGTCTATCCCGACTATAACTGGCCGGGTATGATTATTGAGACAGACACAAGCACTCAATCTCAAGTGCAAAATCTCGAAGATCGTGGCATCGAAGATCATACAATCCGTGGTTTCTTCACCACCCCTGAAAACTTAGCTAATCAAGTAGCTGGCGGTTTGATCAGGCTATCGACAAGTGACCAGGCTCGCCGCCAACGCTCCAGGCGGTTGCTCATTTACGCTCTACTAGCCAGCATCTTAATCCTGATCGGGGCCTACTTCTTACAAGATTGGATCAGTAATAATGAAGGTGGGTCTGATCTCCCTACGGAGCAGATGTTATTGGCAACTGACACACCAGTCCCATCCGACACGCTCACTTTTACACCTTTGTCGACTAATACACCTCTCCCATCCGATACGCTCACCTTCACGCCTTCGGCAACTGATATACCACTCCCATCCGATACGCTCACCTTCACGCCTTCGGCAACCGATACACCTCTCCCATCCGATACACTCACTTTTACGCCTTCGGCAACTGACACGCCACGCCCATCCGATACGCTCACCTTCACGCCTTCGGCAACCAATACACCGTCACCCGTTCCTACAACGGCAGAAGCGGTGGTGTGGCAGTTATCTCATTGCGTTACCGATCTAGCCATTGTGCCTAACCCAACAGACAAGCCTAACATCTTTGCGACCAATACGCCCAACATCCCGAATGACATGACACCCACACCAGCATTCCTGCTTCTGGATGGGGCTGCGCCTTTTTCCACTGGTGAAACTGGTGTCATTCTCGCCGATTTTTGGTATGCTGACACAAATATCTTCATTGAACCCTTTTTAGAACAAAGCTTTGTCGAAGCAAATGTTCCTTATATCCGTGCTCACTACCGATTCGATGATCGGGAACAGGCGAGGGCGGAAAGCGCCAACTCTAATGCAACTATTTTAATTTCAGGATGCTATGCAGAAGGTCATATGATAGTCAATTTCGACATCGTGCCCCGGTCAGAGGTCAAAACCACCCGCGTGATTGACAACTGGCCAACTCTTCACCACCTTGAATCCTTTGCTGTGCGGATATACCCCGGTCTGGATAACGCAGTGATCGGAGACATTGCAACCGGTCTCACCTATTACTTTGAGCAAAATTATGCCGGAGCCATAGAAGCATTTGATCGCGCAGAAGCTCGGATTCCTGATGATATGATTGCTTCTACCGGGATGGGGGTTCTATCATTCTATCGAGGCAACAGTAACTACCAGGCTGGCAATTATGAACGAGCACTGGTTAATTATGAGCATGCAGTTGAACTCAACTCGAATATTGCAGCATTCTGGCATAACGCCTGTATCACTCATCGAAATGTCGGGGAATACAACGACTCCGTAATAGATTGCACGCACGCAATTGAACTGCAATCCATGCATTCGATATCTTACTGGGCACGTGGTCGGGTTTTCTATGAGTTAGGCAACTACGACCTGGCCATAGCGGATTACCTGGTTTATGCGGAACTCAGCGGTCAACTTGAACCCTTCATGCAAGAGCAGTTCCCGGACTTACAGGCAGGAGACAGTTAGTCCATGTTGGTTGGGACTGTTGCTGGATGATATTTACCAGTAGACTGGTTGTTTGGGTCGTACAATTTATAAGTCATAATAATATAATGGAGATCTGTTTCAAGAAATGAGTAGAGGGCAGCTGGGGAAAATCTGGAGACAATTATGGAATTGATACAGTATTTTATCTTATTCCGCCGCTGGTTTTGGTTGATTTTTCTGGCCGCTTTTGTGGCCGGCGGTTTGGCCTTCGTCAGAAGCACGGGTGCAACATTGGTATATCGAGCAGAGACTCAGATTCTGATTGGTGGGTTCATAGAAGATGCGAACCCAGACACGAATTCAATTAATACCGGCCAGGCTCTGGCCAATACCTATGCGGAACTAATCAAGACGAACGATGTGCTTCAAGCCACCTCGGATGCGCTTGATGTCAAAATACCGACTGAAGTTTTGCGTGATGTTATCAGCACGTACATCAAAGAAGGTACGTCGCTCATGGTAATTACAGTCGTTTATATGGATCCAGTCTTGGCGGCCGACATCGCCAATGAAGTAGCGCAGCAACTAGTTCTCAGCAGTCCCACAAACCTAACCGTCGGGCAACAGGCTCAAATCGATATCGCCAATGAACAGATAGCGACATTATCCAATGATCTGAATCGGTTGCGGATGTCGCTTGACCAGGTTGACGAGCAGACACTAGCCACAGAAGACTCCGAAGAGCTTGCATTGCTTTCGGAGCAACGAACTGTCCTGGTTAATCAGATCAACATGGCGACTGCGACTATCGCTCAATTTGGCAACACAACAGCTTTACTTGAGCGACGCAGTAATTCCCTGGACATAGTGGAAACTGCAACCATATCAACTTTTCCGGTAGGGGGATCAAACAATTCTGTAATTTTGGGCGCGCTTGTGGGTGCGGCCCTGGCAGCTGGAGTGGTACTTCTTATCGAGTATCTCAATGATAAAATCCGCTTGTCCAGTGATGTAGCTGAACTTCTGGCGGTGCCGGTGCTGGGTATCGTGTCTCGTTTTCGTGGGTCGGATAAGGATTACAAGAATCAAGTGATCACTACTGGTTTGATATTCTCTAATACAGTAGAAGAATATCGCAGTCTGCGGGTAAACTTATTGTTTTCTGTCTCTAATGATAAGGGGAAACGCTATCTTATCACCAGCCCATCCCCAAGAGACGGAAAAAGCGTTACAGCTGCTAATCTGGCAGTGTCAATGGCTATGGACAACAAACGGGTTTTGCTAGTGGACGCTGACATGCGTCGTCCTACAACTCACCTGTTTTTTGGATTAAATAATGAGATGGGCTTAAGTTCATTGCTCTCGACTACTCCTAATGGTCATAATCCACAAATGAGTGGTAATGATGCCTGGAAGCCATATGTGCAGGAAACCGGGATACCTAACCTGTGGGTGATTTCCAGTGGCTTTACCCCAAAAAATCCGATGGAGCTGTTGGGATCGGTTGCCTTGAACCACTGGATGAGTGCAATAGAGCAATCACTCAAAATTGATGTCATTCTGTTTGATACGGCACCGTGTCTGGCGGTATCCGATAGTGTAAGTCTGGCTGCGACAGCGAACACGCAGGTTGTTATGGTTTTGCGTGCCGGTGTGACCCGCCACAAGGATGCTCTACAGGCAAAAGAGCGTTTCGCACACATTGGACAAGAAATAACTGGGGTGGTTCTGAATAATGCGAATCGCCGCGATGAAAGCTATTATGGATACTATGGCTATGGCTACTCCGACTACCATCGTGAGGTCGGAGAATAGCCAGGGCAATTGGATTTAATTTAATGACCAGAAGCCAACTCCAATCAACATCAGGTACATGTTCTAGTCTCACACCTTCGGCCAGTTTATTCATAGCAGCAGGAACTGTAACCGAATTATCGAATGCCAACTCCAACAACTGCGGCTTCTCAATATGTGCAAAGTTACTAAGTACGGTATTGTCTATGACGACAGTCTTCATTAGGCAGATGCCTTGCCATGATGCGCTGTGGAAACCTCATCGATTGCCTCTTCCAACGTATCTAGCCCTTGGCGCAGAGGAATACCCGTTCGCTCAAAGCGTTCCATAAGATCGAAGCGTGATAAACCAAGTAACTCAGCTGCTTTGGCAAGACTTATACGCTTACTCAGATACGCGAACATCACTTCCTGGAGGTCATCTGCTGTATCGGTTGAATTTGATTCGTCATTAGCCTCTGCAAATGTCACCTGCTCATAAACATCTGTCAATGTCAGAGTGCAGCCAATGGAGGATAGTTCTATTTTGGCATTCGGTCCTTCTGCATCAGTGAAACTCCACATGCCATTATCCTGCAACAGATAATGGTCGATATGATGACTATCTTGTGAAACCAAAACATATTCTTGCCGCGATGCCAATTTCCTATAATTTCGTAATTTATATCCCCGGTCATAAGCCTCAGTTGATGGGGACAACACTTCGATTATCACAATAGGATTAAGCAAGGTATCAAATACACTATCTGCGAGTTTTGCATCCCCACAAACTGCAATGATGTCTGGATATGTGTATGTTCTCGCATCAATTTTAAAACGCATATCAGACAGGCATACTTTACAAGGGCGACCACGCAACTGATTTTTCATTGCAGTTATCAGATTCGCAACAATCAAATTATGCGCTTCACTAGCACCCTCCATAGCAAACACTTCACCATAGAGGTATTCGTGCTTAATTTCACTGGCACGTTCAAATTCCAGATATTCAACTTCAGTCATAGTATTCGGTACTCGTTGTGTCATCGTGAAATAAAGCATAGATTACTCACGTCCCATGCACCTAATTGTCACAGGTGTCACAGCCATATTGGTGCTTTCCTGATAACGGGCAATTTTGCTGCGGACAGAACACGATTTTGCCTTCAGCTATGCCTATTCTCATATTTATCCATTATAATGACCGTAAGCGAATTTCAGGAGGAAAAATTATGATTTTATCTTCTATCACCGAACAAATCCCCATCCGCACCGATGAAAATGGACGTTTGCGTGTTGGTGATACCCGTGTTCTGTTGGATATGGTAATTTACTCCTTCCGTCTTGGCAACACCCCAGAAACTATCACCGAGCAATATCCATCGCTTTCATTGGATAACGTTTATCTTTCCATTGGTTATTATCTGCGTCACCGCGACAAAGTGGATGCTTATCTGCTCCAACAG
>Ga0233431_1005414_pt1 | contig 12435 bp, 10 predicted proteins | sample SI_118_April2016_FD_179867 | JGI IMG/M metagenome (GOLD analysis project Ga0233431, IMG submission 179867) | Seawater microbial communities from Saanich Inlet, British Columbia, Canada - SI_118_April2016_200_MG | ecosystem: Environmental > Aquatic > Marine > Inlet | place: Canada: British...
AGTTAACGTTAGATACTCAAACCGCTATGATACTGTATTTACTGAAACTACGCCAATTCAAAGACGTATAATGGATGTTTTTGATATTCAGACCTAAACATAGTTACAAATTTTGGGAATTGAGGTTACTATGGAATTTACTTTAGCTTTGACATTACACTACTGTATATATTCTTTACACTTTGATACTGTTTTTTTTGTTCTTCACGAGGCCTTAGTTTTTTTAATAATATTTTTATGTTTTTTTGCAGGAAAAATTACCCACAAAAAAATATATATTCTATTTAGATAGTATGAGAAGGTTAGCCTCCAATCCGAAGTATATATATCCTATGATATAATATCTTCAATAATCATTTAACGTACTCTTAAAGGTGCAAACTTAAAACTGGAGGATAACACCTTCTCATACTATCTATGTAGGGTCGTGGCCATTGTAGTAAAACTACAAATGCTACCGATTAAAGTTAATATTATTATTAGCTGTCTTCATTATTATTTATTTCTTTTTTGAAATTTTATTTTTCTGAAGCTGGTCTTTATCTATATGAGGTGCAAGATACAGTGTCTGGATAATGACAAAAAGAATCATCAATCCCAAAGTACCAAAGAGCTTAAAATTTACCCACGCATTTGTAGAAAAATTATATAGGACATATAAGTTTATAAAGCCCAGCACAGCAAAAAATATTGCCCATGCTCCATTAAGATTATTCCATACTTTCTCAGGTAATGAAATCTGTTTGCCGAGCATTACTTTTATAATATTTTTTTTGAAAAATAGTTTTGTAATTATGAGGGCTAAAGAAAAAATCCAGTAAAGAATTGTCGGTTTCCACTTAATGAACATATCGTCATGCAGTATCAAAGTAAAACCACCAAATACAACGACTAGAACAAGAGTAATCCACATTGTCATCTCTATTTTCTTTTTCTTATAAAAAGCAACATATAATATCTGAAGTATACTGGCTATTATTGCGACAGCAGTAGCATAATATATACCCTCTATTTTATATGTTATAAAAAAAAGAATGATTGGAAAAAACTCAAATAGAAATTTCATATATAATATTTCCTATAAATTTTATACATGCATCAACAGCAAATATGAAATACATGTGTGGATTATCAAAAAATAATAAAATACATTTGATTCATTTAAATACCATGATAATTCATGATTTAGGAGATAAACTTATAATACTACAGACTAGTTGCAAATTAATAGTCTTTAAATATTAAATCTGGGAATTTATTTAGATGGAATGGTATTATACATATCCTTTACTAATTTTGGCAGGTATTTCCTGCGGTTTTATCAATATTTTGGCCGGGTGCGGCGGAGCTATATCACTGTCAGTTTTGAATTTTTTTGTTCCGCTGAATATAGCAAACGGTACGTTCAGAATACCTATTTTACTGCAAAATATATCTGGTGTTCATGAATTTAATAAACATAATGCATATACGAGAAAGACTGTTATCCCAGTGCTCATTCCTATTGTACTAGGTGGAATATGCGGAACCCTAACAGCAGTATATATACCTCATCGCGGGTTCAAATTTTTTGTAGGAATCATAATGCTTGTTCTTTTCGCTATTCAACTCACAAAAATACTCCTCAAAAACAAGAAACGCCCTATTGAGTATTCTGATAATCCCAAAAGATATAACCCTATACTGGTAAATATTTCCTATTTTATAGTTGGTATGTATGGTGGTTTTATACAGGTTGGTGTAGGAATATTCTTACTTCTTACAATTGAATACTTTACTAAAACTAATTTATTTAAGGCAAATGCAATAAAGATTCTTGTCGTATTGTGTTTTACAATTCCTTCAGCATTAATTTTTATGTTCAATGATTTAATTGACTGGAAACTGGGTTTGGTAATGGCAGTGGGTAATATTATCGGGGCAAAAATAGCAGTCAAATCAGCAACTAAAGTAAATGCTAATTATATTAGAATTTTTGTTATTATAATATTACTTGTAGCAGGTTTGTTTTATACAGGTATATTTACTTCAGTATCACAGCTTCTTGATTAATCTCTTAACAGAGTAACATGCAGCACAAGTTGCAGGTTGTTAAAATCAAATAATCTACAACGGTTTACCACAACCCTAATATCTCTTTTTTTCGTAATTAGAATATCAAGTTCTCTCTTTATATGTAAGCCATTCTATGTTATAATTATGTAATGGTATCATATTAATATTCGGTAAAGTTATTATTATGAAAAATAGCATTACATACATAAAAAAATTCAGTTTGATTGAAATTGCTCTAGCAATTGCAATCCTTGCTGTTGGCATAACGAGTATATTGTCTTTATTCCCTCTGGGAATGCAGGAGACAAGAGATTCTATAGGTCAAAATTATTCATCTGAAACGGCACAAAGCTTATTCGCATTTATAACAAAAGAAACTTATAACAATTGGAGTATAATGGATTATATTCCAACAACAAAACCTTCATCAAAATTTACTGACAGTAATTGGTCATACTACTTTGAAACAGATATTTGGGATGAGAACGCACATACCCTATCCAGCGATGAAGATGGAATTTACGGATTGAAAGTAAGTACAGGCGATACTAATGATTTTACAGGTGAAGCACTAATATGGAAGTCGCAACTTGAAAATATTCCTGAACCTGGTGATCTAGCGAATTATGACGAAGCCGCAGCACTTTATATGGAAATAAGCTGGCCTGTTGAAAAGCCATATGCAAAAAGAGAAAAAAACTACTATTACATGGAATTATATAATTATAACTTATAAGAGCTTTTATGTATTATCTTTTAAAAAAAATTAAATTCACACTTATAGAACTAATTGTAGCCCTTGCAGTTCTTGTACTCTTAGTCACTGTCATACTGCAAATGTTTAATACAGTGAATAAATCAACAGATCAATCAAGAGCTAAAATTGAAATGTTTGAAAATGCAAGAATAGCACTGGAATTAATTTCTAGAGATATACATACAATATACTACGAAACTGATGCTGTTCCTTTTTGGCACTGGGCTCCGGTAACTCCTTCCAGTCCACCAGCATCATGGGGAGAAAACCGTAATGAGTTTCTCGCCTTTATTTCTGCAACAAGTATACCGCCAAATGATAATATCACATCCACACTCTGCGAAGTGAAATATCAGAAATACTATTCAGATACCCATGATGTTGATTCTGACGGTTGGTTAATGAGAAGTGTGACAGGTAATGTTGAAACTGACAATACTACAGATAGTGACTGGAATTACCATAATAATTTTTTTGTAGGTTATAAAACCAACTATAATAGCGCTACAGGTTATCCTGATTCTGCGTTTACCGCTAATGATGATTCAAGTAATTCTTATCAAAAAGTAATTCCTTATGTTACTAACTTAACTTTTACATGCTTTGACAAAGACTATACAAAAATATTACCTGATGATTCAACTTCTATTTTAGACGACCTTGGGCAACACACAGAATTCCCTTTCTCAATTAAAATATCTATTTCTGTACTGGATAAAAACTCATGGACAAAATGGGTTAATCTTGGTGGAAACGTCAATCCGTTAAATGATACCATAGCAGCAAAAACATTTAGAGAAAAGAATGAAAGAACGTTTACTAAAATTATATATATTGGTAATCGCGGGCAATACGATTGAGTCAAGCTATCGCACTTCGTGTAAGTTAGGAGGTTATCATATTAAAAGTTGCAGGTGTTCAAAATAACCTTTACCACCTACCCCTGCAAAGCTTGAAGTTAACGATCAGCAACTAGTGTTTTGTGATCCGTAAATAATTAATCTTTTAGTATAATATTGCAGCTTTAACACTAAACCGTAATTAATAATTGATAATTCGTATTTTTTCCGAATTGTTCAATTACGAACGTTCGGAAATAAACAATTGTTTATTTCCGAACAGTTAAATTTAAAGAAGCCAATTATTTTGAACTCAATCATTAAAATATATGATTTTTGGCACAGTCTATGCTCTTTTAGTTTCTATAGACAAAATTAATAACAGTTCAAAGAGATAGTTATTATGAAAAACAATATAACTAACAATTACTGTAAAAAAGAAAAAGGAATAGCTCTTATATTCACTATAGGATTATTGGCTCTGATTTCAGCCCTCGCCATATTATATGTAGGCACTACTTCATTAAATAATAAAGCGGCTAAAAATCATAATGATTTAGCATCTGCTCGAATGCTGGCAAGGTCTGCAGTAAATAGAGCAATGGTTGCGATGAAGCTATATACCGGTGATTTAAATAACTTAAAGAGTAGGAGTGTAGACTATTCACTTACCTCTACAGAAGCCACAGAAGATCTAATTTTTCATTTACCTACAACAGTTAAGGGAGTAGAATATTATACCGAAGCTAATTATACGGCTGCAACTCCAAAGCCGACGTGGCATTACATAAAAATTACCAATACCTCAGGTACAGATGTTATTGTAGGTAGAATATCATTTGCTGTTGCACAGGTTGCATCAGAATCAGGCTGGATCATAATAGGTGCAACAGTTGATTCCGGACAAACTGCAAAAGATTGGAATGATTCACATTCAGGATCTAGCAATGATATAAATGCTGTAACAGAATATGGTTCTCCTTCATCGTCTCAATCAGCAATTACAGATCTTCCCTATACAAGTGTAGGCATTGATGGGCAACCCAAATTAGGACGCCATGGTAGAGATGTAAGCGAAATTTCACTGGAACTACTTCATGAAGACAAACCAGGAGGTTTTCTTACTGATACTCATTTAAAGAAAATGAGTTCTGAAGAGGCAATACCAGCAGGAAAAATGCCAATTACAGGCTGGGGAAGTTCAGATGCTTATTTTGATGCTTTAAATATAAAAGATGATGAAACAAAAAATAAGCATCTAGAATATTTTTCATTCGGAAACCCTGAAGATATAGAAGCTTTTTGGATTGATACCCACGATCTTGATGTAAAAAATAATGATGAACTTTACCACCGTTTTAATCTAGCAAGAACTGATTGGGATACTCTAACAGTTAATGATATTATATCTCCGCCTGATAGATTTTATGATAGTAACGATAATATCATAGAGACCAATACAAAATCAATCTCCTGGCTAAATAATTGGAAAACGGCTGGAGATATGGTTACAATTCCTGCGGCAAAAAACCAAATTGCTGCAAATTTAATTGACTATTGTGATGCTAATGACGAAGCAACTACAGATAACGAAAATCATCCTTCATACGTTGGTGTAGAAAAATGTCCATATATTAATGAAATTAGAATAAAGTTCACAGGAACTAGTCAATACTCTGCTGACCACGGTGTAAATGCAAATATTGTCCCTGAATTTGTTTCTGCTGAAGTAATCAATCTCTATAATACAGGTGATACTATTTACAATCTCACTGCCCATATTACAATGGAATGGGAATTTACGTTGGATGAAACTACCTATTCAGAGAGTGAAACTGCATCAATTCCATTACCTAATCTAACTGGTCAGTCATACAGCTTCACTGCAAATACATATAAATTTGATGATCAGGGATATACTTATATAGATTATATTCCCACCAGCAAATCAGTAGGAGAACTCGGTATTAATAATTTAAGGATCACAAAGTTAAATGTGAAATTAGTAGGAAAAACAATTGATGAAACCACTGATAAGTTTTATGATTACGCATACATAGATTATAGTAATTATACAGACTCTGATATCGCTGACTCTGATTACGCTGACTCTGATGTTGAATCTAATACATTCTTTGCATATGCAGATGCAGGTTCAAAAAGTGCATATTTTATATTCCAGGCAGCTGATCCACGACAAAATTTACACCCTGCTGATTGGAAAAGAGAGTATAGCACAGACACAGACCCCGGAACACTAGGCAGTAATAACACTAATTTTCTACCTAATACAGCCGGCACTTATGGCACAGATAGTGACAGGGAAAACAGTGATGTAGTATATCCGTGGCAGATATCTACCGCATATATTAGAAATGCACCGATGAAATCTCCATGGGAACTAGGAGCAATTCATAGGGGTACAGCTTGGCAGACAATTAATTTAAAGAAATATAACTACAATCAGGGAAAGTCGGGAGGCGGAAATAAATATAACGACGAAAGTACCATTAACAGTGGTGATGCTAATATTTTAGATCAAATCAAAATGTCAGATAACTTCACAACTTTAGGCAAAATTAATCTAAATGTAACAGAACAGTTAATTCTTAAAACTCTGTTTTATGGTATCTACACCAATAGCGGTTACGAAAGTCCAAGCGCACAGGATTCAGCTCCTACATATATGCTTACAGAAGCAATGGCAGAAAGTCTTGCAGATGAAACATTGACTGAAACCAGTGCAGATAATTTTAAGACTAGAGCCGAAATACTAACGAATATAGAAAGTTTCTCGGATAATAATCTAGGTCTTGTACAAACTAATGATGCTGTTCAGGAAGAAATCATTGGGAAATTTATAAACCTAACTAAGGCTGATGAAATAAAAACAAACCAGGTAACAATTATTGCAATAGCACAGACTATTGATGATATTGGTGGTGGTATAACCGTTTATAACGATTTAAACCAGGATGGTGATATTTTAGATGCAAATGAAAAAATTATAAATACACAATTCGGAGTATATGATCAGTATGCAGACAAAATAACAGCCACTCAAAAAGTCTTAATAAAACTATATGAAAATCCTACAACAAGTGAACTTGGAATAAGAAGATTTGAATATATTGATAACTAAAATTATCCAAAGTAAGATAAAAAAAACAGTATTGCATATACCTAAAGGAACTGCTTATTATGAAGAATAATATAGCTAAAAATTATTCCAAAAATGAAAAAGGAATAGCTATTGTATTCACTATAGGACTATTGGCTCTAATTTCATCCATTGCTCTACTGTATGTATTGACTACTTCACTTAATAATAAAGCCGCTAAAAATAATAATGATTTAGTATCTGCTAGAATGCTGGCAAGATCAGCAATAAATCGTGCCATGATCGCTATGAAATTATATACCGGTGATTTGAATAATCTAAAAAGCAGAAGTGTTGATTATACACTAACATCTATAGAAGCCACAGAAGATTTGGACACTCTTTTACCAACAACAGTAAAAGGAATAGAATATTACACAACAGCAAATTATACAGCAGCAACTCCAAAACCAACATGGCATTACATAAAAGTAAAGAATGCATCAGGAACCGATGTTATTATTGGAAGAATAGTATTTTCAGTAGCACAGGTTGCATCAGAATCAGGCTGGATCATGGTAGGCGCGGCAGTAGATTCCGGTCAGGCAACAGTATATTATAAAAATCATGGAGGCCAACAAAGTGATAATGCTGTAACAGAATACGGTTCTCCCGCCAGCCAACCCACATCCGCAGTTTCAGCCCCGCCGCAAACCGCAAGAAAACTAAATGGAGAACTTGTTGTTGGTCGTCCAGGAAGAGATGTAAGTGAAATTTCACTTTACCTCTTTCACGAAAGCCAGCCAGGAGGTTTTCTTACTGAAACGCACTTAAAAAAAATGAGCTCAGAAGAAGTCGTCCCTGGAGGAAAAATGCCTGTAACAGGATGGGGAAGCGCAGATATGTATTTTGATGCTTTAGGCATAAAAGATGATGAAACAAAAAATAAGCATTTAGAATATTTCTCATTCGGTAATCCACCAGATGTAGAAGCTTTCTGGATTGATAATACTAATTCCATAAAAGATAGTGATGAACTGTATCACCGCTTTAATCTAGCAAGAACAGATTGGGACTCTTTAACTGTTAACGATATATTGTCAACTCCAGATAGATTTTATGACAGTAATAATAATATCATAGAAGCCAATACCAAAGCAATATCGTGGCTAAATAGCTGGAATGATCCTGGAAACTTCCCTAATTCAGACAGTGCCAGGCATCAAATAGCAGCAAATTTAATCGACTATTGTGACATAGATATAGAAGCCACAACAGACAGTGAAGATGCACCGACATATGTAGGGCTTGAAAAATGTCCCTATATCAACGAAATAAGCATCAAATTCAGCTGTAATATTATAGCTGCAGATAAAACTACATATAGAGAATATCAGGCACAGGTTATTCCTAATTTCCTGAGTGTAGAAGTAGTTAATATGTATGATCTTGTAACTGGTGGATCTACATTCATTGATTTAAATGCAATCGTGAAGATGGATTGGGAATTTACAGTAGCAGGTAAAACATACACGAGAACAAGTAGCAATATTGACCAAGCTGATATATTAATTGATAATGCTGATGCCTATAGATACTCTGCACCTACTGATAAATTCAATGACCAAAGCTGGCATAATACACCATTAGAAACAACAGATTCTACATTATCTGAGTGCAATAAAATAGAGAATATAAAAATCAAAAGCTTGACTGTTAAACTTGAAGATTATGACGATGGAACTTTCTATGATTTTTCTTATATTTTAGATTCTGATTTAATTGTTGACTCAAATATAACTTCTTCTGCATCTTATTTTCAGGCTTCAGTAGCTGACTCAAGACAAAACCTGCTTGCTGATGACTGGGCTGATTCATCATATGGAAATAGTGATATTAATACTCTTGGGTTTAAGAATGATAACTTTCTCCCTAATCCTGGTGGCGATGCTGATAGTGAACCTTTAGCTGAAGTATCAGGACAGCCTTGGGATATATCTACAGCATATATTAGAAATGCGCCTATGGAGTCCCCATGGGAGCTCGGAGCAATTCATAGAGGTAAAGCATGGCACACTCTTAATTTAAAGAGATATAACAGTAGTCAGGGAATGTCAGGCGGCGGACATACATGTTCCGATGGAGATGCCAATATTTTGGACCAAATTAAGATGACAGATAATTATACAACTCAGGGCAAAATAAATCTCAATGCTTCAGAGCCGTTAATACTCAAAGCGTTGCTTTATGGTATATATACAAACAGTAATTTGTATAAAGAAGTATTAAAGAAAGTTACAACAACAAAGGAGCAGAAATATAAAAATCCCGGTACACAGGATTTTGCACCTACCTATATGGTTACAGAATTTCTTTCCGAAATTCTGACAGATAATATAATTTTAGAAACCACTTCAAGTAATTTAAAAACAAGATCCTCTGTAGTCACTAACATTACAGATTTTTCGAATAACAGTTTGGGGCTTTCACAAACAAATGATGCGACACAGGAAGAAATTATAGGTAAATTCATTAACCTAACCAAAGCTGATGAAATAAAGACGAATCAGGTAACCATTGTTGCAGTAGCACAGACAATTGATGATATCGGCGGTGATATAACCGTTTATAAAGATCTAAATCAGGATGGTGATATTTTAGATGCTAATGAACAGGTTACAAATACTCAATTCGGAACATATGATCAATACGCAGACAAAATAACAGCTACTCAAAAGGTTCTGATAATATTATATAAAAGCCCATATACAAACAAACTGGGAATAAGAAGATTTGAATATATTGACAATTAAAATTTTTACGAAAGGAATTATATATGAAAAGATGTGAATGGGTACCTTCTAACAATAAACTATATATCGATTATCATGACAAAGAATGGGGTGTCCCTATTCATGATGATAATAAAATATTTGAATTCCTGGTATTGGAATCAGCACAGGCAGGTTTAAGCTGGCATACTATTTTAAAAAAAAGAGAAAACTATAGATTGGCCTTTGACGATTTTAGCCCTGAGAAAGTAGCTAGATTTAATAATGAAAAATTCTTATTTTTACTTCAAAATAAAGGTATTATTCGTAATAAATTAAAAATATCTGCAGCAATTAACAACGCTAAACTGTTTTTAGATATACAAAGTGAATTCAGTAGTTTTGATAAATACATTTGGAGATTTGTAGATGGCACTCCTAAAATTAACAAATTCCATAAAATCGAAGAAATTCCTGCTAAAACAAAAGAATCAGAAGCTATGAGTAAAGACCTCAAGCAGAGAGGCTTTAAATTTTTAGGTCCAACAATCTGTTATGCTCATATGCAGGCAACAGGCATGGTCAATGATCATATTGAAAGCTGTTTTAGATACAAAGAAATAATTGATGTATATTAAGCACTTTGTGCTGGCTTTTAGCTTTTGGCAAAAAAATTGTATGAGTTTCGAAATTTGATTTATCCTAAATATCCGTTATTAGTAGAAGATCAATAATTTTCACAATACTATAAATAATAATGATAATATTCTTTGATATAGACAACACTCTTGTAGATCATCTAGGCTCTTCAAAGAAAGGAGCCGAATTCCTATGCAGTAAATATAACCTTCATAGAAATAATGAATCCTTTTTCTCATTTTGGGACAGAATAACAGGTTTTTATTATGATGAGTATTTAGCAGGTAAACTGACAAACAAAGAACAGCGAAGAGAAAGAATTAAAGCATCATTCAACCGTAATATGCCAGATAAAGAGGCAGACTGTTATTTTGCTGAATATTTAACTGTATATAAAGCTACATGGGAATTATTTGATGATGTAATCCCCTGCCTCGAAGAACTTTCAGATTTTAAAATGGGAATTATTACTGACGGCGGAATAAATCAGCAGACAGATAAGCTGGAGCAAACAAATATTAGCAAATATTTTGATATAGTTTTAACTGCTGATATAGCCTGCTCGGCAAAACCTGACCCAAAATTTTTTAAGATGGCATGTGAATTAGCAAAAGCAAAGCCTAATGAATGCTGGTACATTGGTGATCTACTGGAAAAAGATGCTATTGGTGCTAATAATGCAGGTCTTAATGGTATATGGCTAAATAGAACAGGCATTGAACAAAAACATAATGTTATTGAATTTAAAAATTTAAATACATTTACAGACTATTTTTCAAAACTACATAAATTTGAGATCTAGCCAACCTAGTTAAAATTTGGTATTTGGTGGCTGAAGGCTAGTATTTCGTATCTCGCAGCCAGCAAACTGAGATAAGTAATCCGTAGTTTGAAGATAATAATTTAATATGCAGTAGTCTCTTTAAAAACAACTAAATCTGAAATCTAATATCTAAAATCTGAGATTAAATAATTATGCCAATAAGAATAGCCAAACATAATGATCTAAATGAGATTGTTGAAATATATAATCATGCAATCCTTCAGAAAAATGCAACCGCTGATATAACTCCTATTACAACCAAAGATAGAAAACTTTGGTTTGAAGAACATAAGCCTGATGAATATCCTATCTGGGTTTTCTGTGATGATAAAGACACTATTTTAGGATGGTGTAGCTTAAGCCCTTATAGAAAGGGAAGAATGGCTTTACGGCATACAGCGGAAATTAGTTATTATATACATAAAGACCATAGGAAGCAGTCGATTGCTTCTAAATTAGTTCAGCACTCAATAGATAACTGCAAAGAATTAAAAATTAAATCTATATTTGGAATACTCTTAGATATCAATATTCCGAGTATTAAAATTCTTGAAAAATTCGGTTTTGAGAAGTGGGCACATCTACCAAATATAGCAGAAATAGACGGCAAAGAATGCGGTCATATATATTACGGCAAAAGAATTTACTGACAAAAGAATACGGAATTTAATGTAAATCATTAGATTCCACAATTTTTAATTGTATATATTCCTACCATCCAAATGTTCAGCTCCCCAATCACGTATATTGATGTATGACTTTCTCTATACTATAATGATCATAACTTTAACTATGTTCCGCTCATATTAGTAATATTATTTATAAAATGGAGAAAATTATAATGTTTAAAATCAAAAGAAAATTATTAAATTTTTCACTAATTATAGCCATTATATTTATATCTCTGAGTTCTGATGGAGCTAAAACCTGGCCGGAAAAAGTAATGGTAGGCTACATTGACTTAAACTCTGTAGGAGCTGTAGCAAAATTGGAAAAACACCTAAACCAATTACAGAAATATGAAGTCATAGTATATGGTTTTGCAGACAAAAATGGAAACATAACTAAACAGCAGGGAGCATCAATCAAAAGTTTAAGTTCAAAGGCAAAACCTGAAACAATACACCTGCTTTCAATTGGAGGTGAACATGCAACAGAAATTGATTTCTCTCATGCGACTATTCATAATTTAATTGATACAGTGAAAAAGTTAAAATTGGACGGCATTGATTTTGATGTAGAAAATATTCTTGAATCAGATAAGCTTGTAAATATGGCCAAAGAAATAAAAACACATGATCATGATCTTTTTGTAACTGCAGCACCTCAAATTGCAGGTATAGTTCGCCAGAAAAGTTTTGTCTCATGCCACCTCGGGTAAATACAGATCCCAGATGAATGGCGTATTATAATAATCAAAAGCAGCTTTTAAGCGTAGTAGCTCCTTTCTC
>Ga0233431_1005415_pt1 | contig 12434 bp, 11 predicted proteins | sample SI_118_April2016_FD_179867 | JGI IMG/M metagenome (GOLD analysis project Ga0233431, IMG submission 179867) | Seawater microbial communities from Saanich Inlet, British Columbia, Canada - SI_118_April2016_200_MG | ecosystem: Environmental > Aquatic > Marine > Inlet | place: Canada: British...
TCTTAACTGACCTTAATCTAGTTAAATCTTCAGCTATATCGACAAATTTAGCTTTTGGAAACAATTTCTTAAGTTTTTTGAAAGCCCCCATAGTAATTGTACTATAATTTAGTCCAATTTTCTGATGCTCTTTGCTTTTAATTTTATTTTCCCAGCCCTTCTTTAGCGTTTTTACTGCGATCCCCTTCAGTTCTGGTTTATCATCTAATGAAGTCATGTAAATTTCGGCAGACTTCTGAGAAACAAGGAATATGGCATATGAGGGCACTATCTGAGTAAAATATGTAATGTTAATGTCCGGATGTAACAAAATCGCCGTATCAATTTCTTTTTTCTTAAGAATTTGTTTAAACTCTCTTAATCTCATAAAATACAGCAATAGATTGAAAGTTAAAAAGGTTTCCTATAAACACTTAACCACAAGCATTATAAAGCTTAAAATAATGCTTTTTAACATGAAAAAAGAGGTATTGGGCAATGGTCTAACTGTACTGTTTGAAGAAAAAAAAGGCAATTCTGTAGTTGTTGAAGTTATGGCTAAAGTAGGAAGTAATAATGAATTAAAAGAAGAAGCGGGAATTTCTCATTTTATTGAACATATGTTATTTGAAGGAACTGAAAAACGCCCGAATAATTGGTTAATATCAAACGAAATTGAAAAGGTAGGGGGAGAATTTAATGCCTATACTACAAATGAAAGAACTTGCTTTTATGCGAAAGTGGCAAAAAAACATTTTGCTCTTTCTTTAGAAGTCATTGCAGACATTATGAAGAACTCTTTGTTTAAATTAGAAGATATCAAAAGAGAGAAAAATGTTGTTATTAAAGAAATTGACCTGATTAACGATGAGCCAAGGTATTATCAATGGGATTTGTTACAAAGAAGTTTATTTTCTAAACACCCATCAAAAAATCCAGTTTATGGAGATAAAAAAGTAATTAGAAACTTAACAAGAGAGAAATTAGTAGATTATTTTAACAAACATTATGGTGTAAATAACCTAGTAGTTTCAATTGTGGGAGATGTTAAAAACTGGAAAAAATTAGTGAAAGATAATTTTAATGTTGTGGGTAAAAAGACCCCTAAAAAAATTAACGTTAAAGAACCAGTATTGAAATCCAACATAATTAAGAAAGAAAAGAAAAAAATTGTCAATACATATATGGTCTGTGGATTTAAAACCTGTATCACACAACACCCTGATGCCTATGTTCTTGAAGTCATTAATGGAGTACTTGGAAGAGGGCAGAGTGGAAGAATGTTTACAGAAATAAGAGCAAAGAAAGGATTAGCCTATGATGTTGGAACACAAAATATTAATGAATCTACGTATGGGTATTTTTCAGTTTACGCTACTATTGATAGAGTTAACATTAAGAAAGTTAAATCGTTAATTTTGAGGGAAATCGAAAAACTAAAAGATCTAAAAGATAAAGATTTACGTGAAGCCAAAAATTATGTTGAAGGTAGTTATTTGTTAGACTTAGAAGATCCTCAAAAAGTTGCAGACCAAATGTTATTTTGGGAACAAGTTGGAGATTATCGGTTGATGAACTCCTATTTAAAGAAAATTAGAACAGTTACTTCTAAAGATGTTAAAAGAGTAGTTAACAAATACTTCAAACACCACGCACTAGTTATTATTGAAGGAAAATAAAATTAAAAAAATTATTTTTTATCAGGATATGCTTCCTGATATATCTTGCTATTCTTCTCAATTGCTTCTCTTAGAGGAGTGATAAGAGCAATGATCTCTTCTGCAACTCCTTGCTTCAAATCTACTGATGCTAATTCTTTGTTAGCAAAAGCTTTCTCAACATCTAAATAGCTAGAAAAAGAAATCTTTCCACCATATTGTTCTGGTCGATCAATTACAAATTCTTTTTTATCTGCTCTTCTAAAAATAACATGTTTCAAAAGTGCCAATAATCCATTACTTTCAACTTTCCCATCAACACTAAATGCTTTGTTAATTTTCTTTTTAATTTGTTTGTCAGTATCATCAAAATCAATCTTTGAATTTGGTTCTGAAGAAGACATCTTTCCTGATTCTCCCAAACCAGGAATTAAAGGATTCATTAAATGAATTCTTTTTTTGTACCCAATCTTTGGAAGGAATTCTCTTGCGAACATGAAAATTTTTCTTTGGTCCAATCCACCAAATTGAGCATCTACCTTCAAATGTTCTTCATCTAATGCTTGAAGAATTGGATAAAGTAGTCCACTCATTTTTGGGTTGTCTGTTTGCTTAACAACTTCTGCTCCGGCTCTTTGCGTGTCTCTAGTACTTGTTAATGCTGATAATTTGTACATATCTAAAGTGTATTTTTCAGATAATTGATATTCTGTTCCTCGAATAAATTTTAATTTACTAATGGGGACGTTTGCAGATTTTAACATTTCCTTAAGAATAAATTGATAATATTTTGTTCTTTTTTCTAATAAATCCCAAGTACTCTTCATATTATCAAGATAAGCGTGTAAATCAGCAAATAAGATAGTTACCTCACATTCAGCTTTAAGAAAATCTGCAATTTTTAACACCCAAGCAAAATACCCTAAATGGGGCTTTCCAGTTGTAGCAGCCCCAATGTAAATTTTCAGATCTCTCTTTTTTAAAATCTCTTTAATGTCGTCTTCACCCACAATTTCTTGCAAGTCTTTAGTAATTAATGTTAATTTTTCTTTTGTATCCATAACCATTAAGGATAGATAAGAAGTATAAATATTTAGCGGTATATTTGGCTATGTCTTTAGTGATATATTAAATCACAAATTCAACATGATTTTAGCAAAATATAAATAGAGAGAAACTATTTTTATTTTTATATGGGAGAAATCTATGGTTAAAGCAATATTATTTGATTTATTCCAAAGGAATGAACAAAAAGAATGGGGAAAGAGTAAATGGTAAAAGCTATTCTTTTTGATTTTTGGGGAACTTTAGTAGAAAATGGAGTGTGGAGTCCAATCAAACAAGTAAAGAATATTCTAAATATTAGATTGCCCTTTCCAGAATATGTTGTAAGAATGGAAAAAGCGATGATGGCTTCAAAATTTGATGACTTAAAATCTGCGTTTACTGCTGTTTGTAAAGAATTTAATTTAGAAGTGAATGAAGATAAAATTGGACAATTGGTTGGAATTTGGAACAAATCATGGATGTTAGCCCAACCCTATGAAGAAACAATTAATGCTCTTAAAATGCTGAAGGAAAAATATACTTTAGTTTTGGTTTCCAATACGGATAGTTTCTCCGTTGAACAGGTAATGAGTAAATTTGATATGAAAGACTTGTTTGACCACACTTTCTTCTCTTACGATTTAGGCCTCATAAAAACAGAAGAGCGTTTCTTTAAGCAAGTTTTGTCTGAAATAAACTTAACCGCTGAGGATTGTGTTGTTGTTGGGGATAGCGTTCAGAGCGATATTGTAGCAGCTAAGAAAGGCGGAATAAAAGCAATATTGATTGACAGAAGAAACTCACGAGATTATCATCCAAAAATAAAAACATTAATGGAGTTAGAGACCGTTTTAAGGATATAACATGGCAGAAATAATATTTCTTGGCACTTCTTGTATGCAGCCAACTAAGGAAAGGAACCATTCTGGGATTTTGTTAAATTACAAAAAAGAAAGTATCCTTCTAGATTGTGGAGAAGGAATTCAAAGGCAGATGCGTTTAGCAGGAGTCAAGCCAGCAAAGATCACAAGATTATTAATTAGTCATTGGCACGGAGATCATGTATTTGGTATTCCGGGATTACTTAGTTGTATGGGCGCAGACCAATATGCAAAAAAACTTTACATTTACGGCCCTAAAGGAAGTAAGAAATACATTGAACATATGTTAAAAGGATTTGCAGCTAAAGGTATTATTGAGTTTGAGATTAAAGAAGTTTCAAGTGGAAAATTCTTTGAAAATGATGATTTTGAGTTACATGCAGAAAAACTTCATCATACAGTAGATTGTATAGGATTTAGTTTTGTTGAAAAAGACCGCCTAAGAATAAGGGTTGCTCTTGCTGAAAAATTAAAATTAAATGGACCAATTCTTGGAGAATTACAGAATGGCAAGGATGTAGTTCATAAAGGTAAAAAAATTAAGTCTAAAAACATAACATATTTAGTTGAAGGTAAGAAAATTAGTTATATTGCTGACACTGGACCTTGTGATGGGGCAGATAATTTAGCTAGAAACGCAGATCTATTAATTTCGGAAGGAACTCATTTAGATGAGATTAAAGAAAAAACTGAAAAATATCTTCATCTAACTGTAAAGGATGCTGCTTTAATTGCTTCTGCAAATAATGCTAAGAAATTAGTCATTACTCACATTAGTCCACGGTACAAAAGTATTTCTGAAATATCTTCTGAAGCAAGAGACCATTTTGAGAACACAATCATTGCAGAAGATTTTATGCGCATTAAGGTTTAATATGATTAATGCTAAAGCTAAAGGAAGTAAAGGAGAAAGAGAACTTGTTAAATTCTTTAATGAAAACGGATTCAGTTGTATCAGGGCAGCAGGTAGTGGTTCTAGTATATACCCCTCTCCCGATATTTTAGCGGGAAATGCCATTAGAAGATTAGCAATTGAATGTAAAGTAACTAAAGAGAATAAAAAGTACTTCCCTGATACAGAAATTGAACAATTGAATACCTTCTCCAAAAACTTTGGTGCTGAAGCGTGGATAGCTGTAAAGTTTCCTAATAATGATTGGTTTTTCTTAATGCCAGAAGATTTAAAGAAAACAGGTAAGTCTTCCGTAATTGTATTAGAAAAAGCTAAGTTAAGAGGCCTTAATAAAGAAGAATTACTTCAATTGAGTAACGAAAACCGAAAGGTTTAAAAGTGTAATCCGCCAGTAAAATTACAACATTTACCAACTTGAGATAAGATGCGCCTAACCCAAAAAAAAATTGAAGATATAGTCCTTCCTATTTTAGGAGAAGAAGGTTTGATTCTAATAAAATATCTCTATAGTAAGGAAAATGTTTCTGAGTTTGATCTTTCTAAACGTACGAAATTAGATATTAAAGTAGTTAGAAAAATGCTTTACTTGCTATATAATCACAATTTAGTTGGTTTTAATCGTAAAAAAGACAAAGAAAAAGGCTGGTACATTTATTATTGGACTTTAATTCCAGATAACGTAAGATTTGCCTATTACAAAAGAAGAAAAGAAAATCTTGCAACATTACAATATCGCTTAGAACAAGAGCATAAAGAACTTTTCTTTGTTTGTCCAAAGAACTGTGTAAGAATAAACTTTGATGATGCAATGGCCTTTGAATTTCATTGTTCAGAGTGTGGAGATTTGTTAAACCAAGATGATAATAAAGTTCCAATTTCCCAAATTGAAGCTGAAATTCTTAAAATCAAAAAAGAATTATTGGAGTATGTTGTTAAGAAAAAAGTTCAAAAAATTAAAGCCTTAGAACCAAAGAAAGTAGTTAAAAAGAAAGTTAAAGCAAAAAAAGTAGTTAAAAAGAAAGTAGTTAAGAAAGTAATTAAAAAAATTCCTTTGGTTAAAAAGAAAATTTCTAAAGGAAAAGATAAAAAAACTGTTGCCAAAAAGACAATCAAGAAAAAAACAGTTATAAAAAAGAAATCAATTAAAAAAACAACAAAGAAAAAGAAAAAATAAATTATCTCCTCTTCTTAGGTTTTGCTTTTCTCGCTGGAGTTTTTCTTACTGGAGCTCTTCTTTTTGCGAAGGCTGTTTCAATTTTAACTTCTTCCTTCAAAACTCTACCTGTCATTTTCTCAATGTTTGATTCCATTGAAGCTACTCTTCTCTCTAACATGATTAACACTCTTAGCGAATATACAATTGCTGCTAATGTACCAATAATCACTGCAAGAATTACTTCTGCTAACTCTAAACCTGCCATTTTATTTTACACCTCTTTTTTAATAATGATAATCTAAGAGTATATTAAAAGTATATAAACGTTTTGGAAGGGAGGTTAATTTGTTTTCTGATGTTCTTCCATAATATTTTCTACAATTTGTTTAGTCTCAATGAGATCTTTTTCGAACTTCTCAGAATAATAACGCCCAAATTCTTTTGCATGTTTGGAAGAAATTTTACCTTTTTCATCAACCCAACCTTTACGTTTTGCTAACGTTAACATCTCATCTGATAAAGAACGTTTTTTCCTTATCATAATCTCAACTTTTTTCAGTAAAGGTAAATAAAACTTTGGAGAAAGTGATTTTGCAAGCCTGAAAAACCTTTTTGTATATTCATAAAGTTCTTTATTTGCAAACCCCTCATACGCGCTTGCTTTCTGTAATTTTTTTCGCACATAAGTGTGAGGTGGAATATACATAATGCCTTTTCTGATTTTAAATGAATCTGTGATTCCAATGTCGGCAGGTATTACTTCAATGAAATCGCGTTGGATCTTTTTAAGAGTAAACTTAATTAACGCAGAAACCGCAAACATAGTACTCATATAATTTACATCTAATCCTCTTTGTTCTAGCGTGCCATGCTTATTTATTTTAACCGGGTTCCAAGAGATATCTAAATTGTGAGGATATATTTCACGAAAGTTTATGTTTGAATTTACCTTTTTAATCAATTTTTTCCATTTTTTTTCTCTAAGTTTAAGACTGCTAATTAAATCTGTTTCTGTTTGTTTATATGGAGGAAGTGCACCCAATATTTGATAATTGTCATATAATCCAGGATAATTTAACTTTTTCCCTCCCCTGTATACTAAGATTCTAGAGTTCTTTGCAAGAATTTCACCCTCAAAAAAAGGAGAAGATTGTGTTAAAAGTGTAAGAATGGGGTCAATTGCAATTTCAAAATTATAACAATTTATGAGGCTTCTCTTCAGTTTGCTATCAAATAATAATTTTAATTCTTTTTTATCATTATCAAAAACACCTTTTGGAAATGCATAATGGTGGTGACAACCCACCACTTTTGTAGCCAAACTAAATTTGTCTTTTCCAAATATTTTTTCTTGGATTTTATATTTTCCAGTAATGTCGGGAGTGAATTTTGCTTTTATGTGTCCAGGATAAGTACTAAAGGGGAAAACGATTAAATTATTTTCTTTAGCAACTTCAATAACTTTTTCAATAGAATTGATCATTTCTAAAGCGGGATTATAAGAATTTACCCCTGGATAACATCCCAGCTCTAACATATTTTTACCACATTCTTTCATAACATCAACTTCAGGATATTTTTCTTTCACTTTTTGAGTTAATTCAAATCCTTTGTAACTCATACCTCCATCAGAATTGAGAATATGCATTTCAACTTCAAAACCAGACATTGCACGTTTTAAGGGTCTTTTTTCGTTTTGAGACTCTGAAATGTTTATTAGATTCATTATTAATATTAATTTAATTGTTGAATTACTTAAGTCTTTTGATAGTGACTTAAGTTTTATATACTAATTTAAATTGCTTTTAGATAATGTTAAGAGAAATTAAAGAAATCATTGTTAGTATTGAAAAAATCAACTACTTGCATGAGAACAAAAAAATTGAAAAGATTTTAAATCAAACATCTCCAAAATTACCTATTTTAAAAATATTAAAATATAAAACATTTAAAGTAAAAGATGTGATATATTTAAACCAATTGTGTGAAAATATAATCTCCAATTATAGGGCTCTTAATAAAAAAGAAAAACAATGGTTAAAATACAATTATCAATTTGCTGAACTAAATCTTTACTTAAAACACCATATTAAAAATTGTGAAAAATATCTTAAAAGGAAGAACGACGAATTAGCATTGAAAATTTACATTAATCTTCTTTTCGTTAAAAATAAAATTGAATACTTGAAAAAAGAATATGAAAATAAAGTGATTAAAGAGTTAGGTTCTGTTGATAAAGAATTACTTTTATTACTTGCCCAACGCACTTTCTCAGTATACAAAAGAAAATTTCAGAAATACTTCAAAAACGATCTAAAAAGCTTTGTGGATCAGTTTCATCGAGATCATAGGTTAATTGGGTTTCCTGATTATATAATTTCTTCAACGGTTGATATTATTTCAAAAAAAGAGCATGATTACATTGTTTGTGTATTGCGCGGAGGGTTAGCACAAACTTTACTTTTTGAATTGTTAGGTTTTCCAAAAAATAGAATTAAATATGTTATTTGTGGCAGAGTTCATGGAAAACATGCTAAAACCAAAAATGATTTGAGTTTTAAAGAAATAGGTAATTTTAAAGAAATTACTGGCAAAAATATTTTGATTGTTGACAATAATTTGTTCAATGGTAATACTATTAAACGCGTTAATTTTGAGTTGAATAAAAGATATAGTCCAAAAAGAACCTCTTTAGTTTTGGATTATTTCCTTCCTAGTGCCGCTTTTGGTAAAAACAAGATAAATAAGCTTTTGGATACTCTTTATGTTGCTAAAGAAACAACTAAACAATTAAACAAAAGAGAAATAGAAAGAATTAAACGTTCCTTAATTAAAAAATTGTCATTTTAGCCTAAATATTTATAAAACAAACCCCTAATTAGCTTTAACATGCAAGACTATGAAGATCTTTTGAAAAAAGCTGAAGAAGAACTGCCCGAAAATGTTGCTGGTGGAGAACGGTTTATTATAGAGAAAGTTAAGGGCCATTTAGAAGGAAATAAAACAGTTCTAATAAATTTAACAAAAATAGCTAAAGATCTAGGAAGAAATATTGAGCACTTGCTAAAATACTTATTAAGAGAATTAGCTACTCCTGGAAAACTCATTAGGGGCAGAATAGTATTGGGAACTAAAGTATCTGCTGCAAGAATTAATAAAAAGATTAAAAAATACGCTTCTGAATTCGTTTTTTGTTCTGAATGCAATAAGCCCGACACAGAATTAGTTGAAGAAAAAGGCGGAATTCTTTATTTAAAATGTTTAGCGTGCGGTTCCAAAAAACCGGCGAAAATATTATGAGTTTTATAGTTGCTAAGAAATTTACTCCTGAAGGAATGATTTTAGTAGTAACTGATAAAGAGATTGTTGGAAAAGTCTTTGAAGAAGGAAATAAACAACTTGATTTGAGTAATAAATTCTATTCTGGAAAAGATCGAGATGTTGAAGCTATTAAAGCGTTGGTTCCTGAAGTTTATATCCTACACTTAACTGGAGAAAAGGCAGTTGCCTTGGGCGTTGAATTAAACTTAGTAGATTCACAAAGAATTGTTTGGGTTGATAATGTGCCTCATGCAGAAGTATTGATTAGTAATAGTTAAGAAATAAACTGCTTAACAAAAAGAACTAACCCATAAAATCTCCCAATCCTGCTTGTTTCTCTTTCTCTTTGCCAAAAACATTATTTACATCCATTTGTAATATTTGAATGGTTTGTTTAAGGTAAGGAGAAAAATCATACTCTTCCGATAAACGTAAAGAGTGTCCTAAATACTTAACTACCGAACCTTCTGATATAGTAAAAATTAACTTTCCATTTGGGCAGGCAGTACAATTCCCAGATAACGGAGGACGACGATATTTAGTGTTACATTTAACACACCTAAATGTCTGCATAGAAAATTTACGTAAATTTCCTTTAATATCTTTCAAGAAATGTTTTTGAATTACTAACTTTGCTACATCATCCATATCTACCGCTCTTATTTTTCGAGCAAGTTCCATTTGCCCAATTAATTTGTCTGCCATTGTTGGAAGTGTTTTGTAAGCAGAACATAAAGGTCCTTTGTTAAAGTTGTTTGTGTCGTGAGTAAAGCCCATCCCTTCGTATTGTTGCGGAGTTCCCAATCTTTTAGATAGCTGTTCCACTTTAACATCCCATGGTTTTTTCATTTCTAGCGTTGCTTCATAAAATTCAAGAGGATATTTCCACGCAGTATCCATATCCAAAACTTGATCATCAACTTCTGAAGGATAAATTGTTGAAGTTAGTACTAAAGGAGCGTCCATAGTATTGTGCGCAAATATGGGGTGTGGGCCACATAAAAAGTTTTGATGTTCCGGTACTTCCAAATCGTACACATATTTAAATTTAGATTTAACCTTATTGATTTTCCTAACCCTTTCTACCCTTATGTCTGAAGTGTAAATCTTCTCAAATGTTTTTTTTAATTTAATGTTGTCTTTGTGTTTTAACAAATCAATTAACTCTTTAATCCTAAACTTTGATGCAGTTCTCTTCCTTTTAATGTTATAATAGTTGGAGGTCTTATTGTGAATTTCATTTTTAGAAAAACCTTCTTTTCTTAAAGCTCTGTAAATATCTTTAGTGAAGTCTGCAAGTGGCCACCAAGGATCGGTGTTATTGTAGTCAGAAGACAATATCTGCAAACATCTTGTTCCTTTATTGATTGACGTTTTCTTGTTTAAAGAGTGTGCTAATAAAGAAATTTCTGCGGCTAAGTACTCGCTTTTGCTATAAAACATTACAAAGTTTTTGTGTTTGTAATTATGGCCATCGCCTTTTTCATAACATTTCAGAAATAATGTCTTTAGGGTGTCATTTAGGTTAAAAATAAATGAAGGCAAGTGTTTTTCTTCAGATTTAACTGCACAATGTCCCAAAGCAATTAATGCTTCTCTTAAAACATTAGGCAACCTAATCCTAGCACATCTCTTCCTACCCACACGATTGTCCCAACCAATCTTAACTTTTCTTTGTAAGATATTTTCTAAAGCGGCAACAACCTCATTGATAATCTCTTTATCAGTATTTACTATTTCTGCTGAACGGTTATTTCTAAGATATCCTTCAGAAATTAAATATGAACTAATTGTTACTAAACTTTCATTAATATTTAAATAACGCGGAATTTCCTCGCCCTGCTTTAAACATATTTTCTTAATGTTGTTTAATAGTTTGGCTTCTAATATAAAAGAAATTGGGGCCCTTCTGTCTCCACTAATATATCTATAATAATTGTTGCCATATTTCTTTCTCAGTTTTTCAGAATTTTTAATTTGTATTCCTTTATTTAGTTTAACGTAAACTTTGTCTCCCAACAAGCTAATTAAGTCAATAGGAACAGTTTTCTTGGCGGGCAAGTTGATTTTTCCTAAAGTGATTAAATTATCTTGCTCTTTTAGGCTACGAACTTCAATCTCTTCGATGTTCTTTCCATTTGTAATAAATACGCTGTGGTCCCCCGTCACATTAATTTTTCCGTGTGAAGTTATGACCTCATATACATACTCAGGAGAGGAGTGACGAATAAATTTAGTGATTGGAAACTCTCCAACTTTCTTACTTTTCTTATCAAAACTAATTGTTTTATAGTCATTTAATTCCAGAATCTCATAATCTTCGTCCTTCCTAATAAGTTCCTTATTCTTTATCAGTAAGTCATCAATTAAATTTCCAATTTTCTCAGTGTTTATTTCTCCATTCTTTGAATAATAAATTAAAGTGTCAGGAGTAACAGATTTTGCCCCACGACGTTCTGGCAAGTATTGCCTAGAGAAGTTCAACAACGCATCCATTAACAACATCACACAGGCCTCATCTCCGTCGCAATCACGTCTCATAGCAGCATGGTACATTGGATGCGCCAATAATGTTTGAGTTTCTGAAAACCCAATAATTCTTCCAATGATTCCTGCTGAAATATGTGGAGCAAGTCCAATAACCAATTGTCCAACTAAATCTTCTGGCTTTTTTAGGTTAAAGTATGGTTTAAGTTTATACAGCTTAACCAACAATTCATCAACAAAATTAGCAACACCAGAAAGAACTTTTGCTGCTGAAGATTCTAGTGAATCAAATCCAGGAAGAACAACATCTTGTGGCTTTAATTCCAAAATCTGGTTAACTTCAACTAAATCCTTCCCATAAATGTCCTTTCTGTAGCCGATTGTTTTTAACTTTTCAATACTAGTTCGAATCTCTTTTGGTTTGAAGTGTGTTAAAGGTAATTCTGTTGCATCGTACCTTGTGGTTCCATCTTTATTAACGTAAATTCCGTGTTTTGCCCTAAGTATACCTTTACTGAGATGTTCTACTAAATGATCTTTATTAGATGTTCCCTTAACGCCTTTAATCAAATCTGGATGTAACCTTTCACCAATAATTTCTTTTGCCTTGTTAAAATAGTGTTTTATATCTATGTCTTGAGTTTTGTAGGTATTGGCTTTACCATGTCGACATTCTTCTTTATCTAGATCCCCACAAAACCTACAATAGTATCTTTGTTCGGTCTTTTCCCCACAGTTTTCACAAGAACGATATACTGTATTTGATTCACACTTTAAACAATAAAATGTAGGAAAGGTACTGTTAACTTTTCCTGCCTTCAAAGCAGATTGAAAACATCTTAATCTATCTCCCTCTTCCCCAACTGGAAACATTACTTGTGGGCTGCCTTTAAGTGCACGAGTTTTTCCTTTCTCTGGCCGCCCCATCCTTGCACCAATAAATGTTCCTGCTTTATCCCTTTGTGAAACTTTACAGAGACCATTTATTGTTT
>Ga0233431_1005417_pt1 | contig 12432 bp, 12 predicted proteins | sample SI_118_April2016_FD_179867 | JGI IMG/M metagenome (GOLD analysis project Ga0233431, IMG submission 179867) | Seawater microbial communities from Saanich Inlet, British Columbia, Canada - SI_118_April2016_200_MG | ecosystem: Environmental > Aquatic > Marine > Inlet | place: Canada: British...
TTTGCTAATTCAATTGAGCCATTATGATTAACGCCTGCTTCCGCTATGATAAATATTTTTTTCAATTCTATAACCCCTTATGGTACAAACAATTCAGCTTCGCCATCAGTAACAACCTTATTCTTAACTTTGCATATAGTGTTAAAAAAAACTCTTTTTTTTACTAAATCTACACTTACAACCTCAACTATTGCTGTAACTGTATCTCCAATATAAACAGGTCTCTTAAAATTAAGAGATTGAGAAACATAAACACACCCTTCACCTGGTATTTTTGTACCAAATAATGCTGAAAAGTATGATGCAGTCATTAGACCATGTGCAATTCTTTTTTTATATCTAGAGCTTTCGGCATATTCCTCATCTACATGAGCAGGATTTCTATCTCCAGAAATTCCAGCAAAAGCTTTAATGTCAGCATCTGTAATAGTTTGAGAATAGCTAACGCTCATGCCAATTTCTATTTCTTCAATGGGGATCTTATTAAATACTAAACTTTTAGACATTCTATCTCCTTCTTTTAATATTTTCTTTTGTAAACTCTATTGCAGGATTTCCAAAAACCGTCATACCTTCAGGAATGCTTCTTGTAACAACAGAACCTGCAGCTATTACCGCACCTTTGCCTATTTTCAAAGGCCTGTTTGGCTTTCCTTGATGGATGACAACACCAGTACCAATATAAACATCATCCTCTATAATTACATTGCCATTACATTTAACAGAGGGGGCAAATGTAACATTGTCCCCAATAATGCAATCATGGGCAATATAGCTATAAATATTTGCTTGAAAGTTACTTCCAATTATGGCATTAGAAGTAATTGCAACAAACGGGCAAAGTATTGAACTTTCACCAATTTTTGCTTGGTTGGAGACAAAACAACTATGGTGTATAACGTTTGGGAATCTATGCCCTAAGCTCTTAAATAATAAATGTAAAGATTTTCTTATCTTATTATCTGCAATAGGAATTACAAAGTTAACCTTGTTAGTAAACTCATACTCTTTTTCACTACCTAAATATGGGTATTTATATCCATATTTTTCATAATCATTATTATTAATATCAAAATAACCTTTTATATTTAAAGAATTTTTATTTGACATCTTATTATCTTCAATATATTGTGTAACTTCAGCAGAAAAACCACTTGTTCCCAATATGTAGCAATCATTATGCATGTGTTACCTCTATTATTACAGAGCTTGGAATATTAACAGTACACTCTTCCAGCCATTCTGAATTTGTTAAATCACCACATTGAGCGTTCTCAAATATTGGTAATTTGCTCATCAGTGTCCAAATTGGGCGAGTCATTACATTTTGTGAGTTGGTTTCATTCAGAAATTTATCTCTCTGCTGTTTATTCTTAAGAATAATTGAATTTAGCCAATAATTTGCTTTGCATTCTGCTATTTCTTTAACAAAAGTATAATCAGTGGCTTTAAAAAACTCTTCATACGCATCTGCCAATTTTCGCTTACTGTGTATGAAGTTATCTAAATTTTCTAATTGCGCAACCAATAAGGCAGCATTCAGGTTTGGCATGCGATAATTATAGCCAACCATGTCGTGATAAAAATTCCATTTATGCGCAACTTTGGCAGTCGTGGTTAAATGTTTAGCTTTTTTTGCAAGCGCCTTGTCACTGGTAATAATACATCCACCACCACCGGCTGTAATAATCTTGTTTCCATTAAAACTCATCACACCTACCTGGCCAAAATTTCCAGTGTGCTTGCCTTTATAAATGCTACCAACACTTTCAGCCGCATCTTCAATTAAGAATATATGGTACTTATCACAAATATCTTTAATCTCATCTATCCTACAAGGGTGTCCAAAAGTATGCATAGGCATACAGGCTTTAATCACTCTACCTGTTTTATTATTTACACATTGTTGATTTTTAACTGACGTATTATTTTCAAGAAACTCTTTCAATGCAGATGGTGACAATCCCATAGTATCCCTATCAACATCAACAAATATAGGCTGTGCACCACAATAACTAATAGCATTGCAAGTGGCAACAAAGGTTAGCGGTTGAGTAATAACTTCACTATTTTGATCTACATCAGCTAATAACAATGATATATGTAGTGCTGAGGTTCCATTACTGGTTGCGATAGCGTATTTTGCACCAGTGTATTCAGCAATCTCTTCTTCAAATCTATCTACAAATTTACCAACAGATGATACAAAGGTGGAGTCTATACATTCATTTAGATATTTCTTTTCATTGCCTAAAAATCTTGGTTCGTGCAGAGGTATAAATGAATCTGTTTTATATACAGACCTAATAAAATCAACAACAGATGTATATTGTTTGTTAATCTTGGCGCTCATGTGGAATGTTGTAATATCTTTGATCTTCTGGATCCTGAATAACCCCCTCTTGAATCATGCGCTTAACCTCTTCAATGCCATCTGGCACTCGCATAGTAATCTCAAAACCCAACTCTCTTTTGATCTTATCACTATTTACTCTGTAATCTCTTGGATCTTCATTTTTATCGACATATTTGATATTAGATTCTGGTAGAGCTTTTCGAATTTCCTCAACCAGCATCTCTTTTGTATAATTTTCAGAAGTATCTCCAACATTAAATACATTGTATGCAACTTTGTCTTTTGAAGCTCGCAAGACAGTAACAAATGCATTAGAAAAGTCCTTTACATGGCAGTACGGCCTCCAAAACTTTTCACCAAAAATTATAAGCTCTCTGCCCATGGCCAAGTCTTTAGTAAATTCATTAACAGTTAAGTCAAATCTCATTCTTGGAGAAAGACCATATACAGTAGAAAACCTTAAGGAGGTTGGTATAAAATCATTGCTCTTTTCAGTTTCATTAAGCATATAATTTTCAAATTTAACTTTTAATTCAGCATAAAGTGAAACTGGTGCTAGTTTAGAATCCTCATCAACATACGACTCTGGATCATCCATTTTTCCATAATTGCTACACGTTGAAGAAAAAAGAAACTTAGGTATTTTAATCTCTTTACATTTGTCAATAAGCCATTTCGTTGAGTCCCAATTTGTTTTAGTTGCAAGCTCTGAGTGTAGTTTGCATGCAGGATCTCCTACGATAGCAGCTAAATGTATAACTGCATCAAATTTATTACCGACAAGAATATTATTAAAAGAGTCGTAATCATTAACATCACACTTAATAAAATTAAAATTATCATTATGCCAAATATCCAGCAATGATTCTCCGCCAAACATTAGATTGTCAACACAAGTTACTAAATAATTTTCTATTAATAACTCTCTCAATAGTCCAGAACCCACATAACCTGCACCTCCAGTAACTAATATATGCTCCAAAATTAAATCCTTATTTATTATTAAACCTTCCATCAAGGAACTATAAAAATAAATTTTTTATAGTTCCTGTCAATTTATACCGCACAGTTTACAGTAACATTATCATCTAATATTCATGCTGTTAACTCAGACCTATCAACAATCCATTTAGAAAATGCAAATGAACTTGTAAATGCTGGCGAGATTGAGTTTAGAATATGTGTGCTTTTTTCTGTCTGCTCTATTATATAATCCATTTCAATTGATTTTGTTTTCACATTAACCAATTGTGGCCGTATGCCAACTTTATTACTTAGCACTAAGTCCTCTTTTTTTAGCCCAGCCATTAGCTTTTGTGCAGATTTTATGAACCATGGTTTGAAATATTTTCTAACTTCTGTATGCACAAGAAATCTAAAATTATGTTGATTATGTAGATACATATTAATCAATTCAGAACCAATATTTACCCCTTCAGATAGCTCAACCCCTTTTATAATTCCATAATTCTCACGACCAAATGCGGGAATTGCAGTCGGTCCTACATAGACATCTCCACCAATAACTTTTGTCAAATGCACCCCAAGAAATGGGAGATTTATATCTGGAACAGGATAAATACTACTATTTAATAAATAATTACTCTCTGGCCTCAGTTTATAGTAAATTCCTTTAAATGGAATCATCGTATAAGCAAGGCCTCTATTAAATAATTTTGCTACGCGATCAGCATTGGCACCAGCACAATTAAAAAGGTACCCATAAGACATGCTACCACTGGAAGTCATTACGACTCCATCATTATCATTTTTCTCCAACAAGGTCACACCTAATTTAAACTTAACTCCTTTATCTTGCAGTAAAGAATATAGTTTACAAACCACGGATTTACTATCAATCACCGCAGTATTTGGACTATAAATTCCAGTTTGATAAGGCGTTGCATAGGGCTCTATCTTTTTTATCTCCTGCTCATCTATACGCTCTGCCCGTATATCATTATCTTTTGCATTTTTCAGCAATAGATCAACCGTAGGTAGATCTCTTTCAGAGGTTGCAATAATTATTTTTCCAGAACGATTATAAGGAATATTGTGCTCATCAGCAAACTCTTGCATCTTTTTTGCTCCAGATGAACATACTTTCGCTTTAAGTGTATTACTACCATAATAAATACCTGAGTGTAACACTCCGCTATTCCTACCACTGGCATGTAAACCAACCTTTAATTCTTTTTCCAAAATAGTAACAGTTGATGCAGGATGTCTTTTCTTAACCTCCCAGGCAATTGTAAGGCCGATAATTCCAGCCCCGATAATTAAAAAATCACAACCATTGCTCACTATATATTGCCGTAACGGCTATTTTTAATCATTGCATACCCTTTAATTAATTCCCTAATACCGCGGTCTAAAGAAAACTCAGTTTTAAAACCTGTTGATTCAATTTTTTCATTAGATACAATGTAATTTCTTTGATCCGGATCTTTGCCTATCTGTTCATCAATAAAAATAAACTCTGGCAATTGCTTTTGAATATGCTTACAAAGCTCCTTCTTTGAAACATTCGCATCTGACAAGCCTGCATTATAAATTTCACCCTTCATTACATCGTGATTATTAAGCGCATGCTGGAAGACACGGGACACATCACGAACATGTATATAGTTTCTCTTAAAATGGCTTTCAAATAATACAACAAAGTGATCATTTACTGCTCTATAGGTAAAATCATTCACTAATAAATCGATACGCATACGTGGAGACATTCCGAATACTGTAGCCAAACGAAAGCTAATAGCATTAGGGCACTGCATTAATTCTTTTTCAATTTCAACCTTCTCAATAGCATACTGTGAGATTGGTTGTAATGGAGATTCTTCATTACAATAATTATTCTTATCTCCAGTACCATAAGCGCTATTAGTAGTGGGCATAAGCACTATCTGATTTTTAGAAAGAAGTTTAAGCATTAACTCAATTGCATCATGGTTAATAGTAGTGGCACCTATTGGATCCAAACTACACAATGGAGCACCAACAAGTGCAGCTAAAGGGATAATTACATCGGCCTCTTTCATTAGCTTTAACATTGTATCTTTCTGTCGTATATCGCCCTTTACAACAGTAAAATTTGGATGATGGCAACAGTGATTAAGACTGGTCTGCTTAAACATAAAGTTGTCTAACACAGTTACTTTATGCCCCGCATAAAGTAAATCTGTGACCATAATCGAGCCTAAATAACCAGCGCCGCCGGTAACTAGAATATTGTATATCATTTTTTCCTTATTTTATTTTAAAAATTTTACTTGTTTTTAATTTAGGTTTCTTCTAATTAGGCAAAATATCTATTGCCTGATGATAGTCTTCTGGTGTACCTATATCAATAAATTTTCCCTTAAATTCTTTTCCATGTAACACTCCACCATTAGAAATAAAATTTGACAGTAATTCATCTTCCAATGAAGCCCTATCTCCAACTTTAAAGTCTAACAACTTTAAAGCTAATGGATCTATTAAATAAACCCCTCCATTGGCCAAACTGATTGATTTATTTAACTCAGATTTTAATGATAATATTTCACCATTAGGACTAACATCCATACCCATATAACGCTCAAATTTTCCAGTTCTAAAAAGTGAGAATGTCCACATAGATTTACACTTTAAATGGAACTCATATAGATTATTAAGATCCACTTCTATAAATGTATCGCCATTCAGTACAAGAAAAGGGGTTTTTAATCCTTTTGCAGCCATCAATAACCCACCACCAGTACCAAGTGGATCAGGCTCTATTGCGTATTCAATGGGAATATTTTTATACATATTACCAAAATGATCAATAATAATATCTTTCAAATACCCAACTGAAAGAATAAAGTGACTAATACCTTGATTAATCCAATAATCCATTTGATATTCTAAAAATGGACGGTCACGAATAGGCACCATAGGCTTTGGTAAATCAGAAACAATTTCTCTCAATCTAGTCCCTAAACCGCCTGCAAGAATAATGGCTGTTGTAATTTTTTTAGGATTATTCAACTGAATTTACAACACTGCAAAGATAGTCAATTTCATCTATTCTCAAATCAGGAAAATTTCCAATATAAAATCCATAAAAGTGAACGTGCTCTACTACTGGAAATTCTTTATAATATTTATCCGGAAACAGCCCTTTAAGGTATGGCTGTCTTAACTGATTACCGCCTCCAGAACTCCCGCGCCTAAATTCAATACCAGCTTCTTGCATTTTATTCATCAACTTAGCAACAAAAATATCATCAGGAGATTTTAAAATCAGATTAAAAGCATAATTACTTGATCCTTTTAATTTAAATTCTGTTTGGTATTTATTTTTGTCTATATTGTTCAAAAAATATTTCAAGTTTTTGGCTCTTTTTTTAATATTTAAATCTAGCCTTCTAAGCTGACTAATTCCCATAATGGCGCCTATTTCTGTATTTCTTACATTGTATGCAGGAAATGCAAAAATAAAATCAGAGTTTAAATCTGAATTATTAGATTGATAAAAGTCCTTAACAAACTCATTATTTGATTCACGCACCATGCCATGAGATCTAAGCATTCTTAAATTTTGATAAACTTTATCATCATTTGTACAAATCATGCCACCCTCTATGGTGCTCATATGATGTGCATAAAAAAAAGAAAAATTAGAAATCCATCCAAAAGTTCCAGTTTTTCTATTATTATGTGTAGCTCCATGGGACTCACATACATCCTCAATAAGGTGAATCTTCTTCTCTTTTAATTTATTAATGAGCTTAGTTGTAAGTCCATTAAATCCTTGAATATGAGTAAGAAAAACAGCTCTTGTCTTATTGGTAAGTTTTTCTATAATTTTTTCACCATCCATTGCAAGTGTTTCAGGATCAATATCTACAAAAACAGGAGTAAAGCCATTCTGTATTACTGATGAAATATCCGAAACCCAAGTTAACGGTGGGACAATTACTTCGCCACCTTCAGGAAATTTAATTTTTAGTGAGGCCATGGTTAATAAATTTGCAGAAGATCCAGAATTCACAAAAATACTATACTTAACTCCTAGCCATTTAGACCACTGCTCTTCAAATTCACGCACTTTAGGGCCGTTAGTTAAAATAGGATCTTCTTGCTTTAAATGCTCAATAACAGCGTCAAGGTCTTCACGCAATATATTATTTCTCATTAACGGGTGCTTCATTATCACTCCTTAATTTTATTCATAATAGTTTGCACAAAAGGCAGGATTTTTTTCATAGCAGATTTGTTGCCTATACCTACTTTTTCATGAAGTTCATTGCGAGATCCAAGTTCAAAACTATATCCAGGATCAACACCGATACTTAAAGTTTTTAAATTCAACTTACTTTCAGCAATAAATTCAAATAACATCGAATCAAGCCCCCCACGCCCACGAAACCCCTCCTCAAAACTTACTATCGCTAAATATGATTCCAATACTTTTTTCAAACCTTCTTTTGAGAAGTTAGTGAGATTAAATATATCAATAATTCCAACTTTAAATCCAATTTTATTTATTTCTTCTGCAACCTTAAAAGCAGTATGAGTCATGAATCCAGTAGCTATAAAACATACCTTTTCACCTTTTTGATGAAAATGAAAGCCATCAGTGGTGCTAGGTAAATCTAGTGTATAAAGCACAGGTTGAACTTGTGCATCAAGGCGAAAGTACCTTAAGCCATTAGTTGTAACACAATCTTCGAACAAGGAAGAGGTAGTTACATGGTCGGCTGGGGAAAGCACCTGAAAATTAGGCAATGCTCTCATGATAGTAATGTCTTCATAACACTGGTGTGTGGGTCCAGAAACCACATAGCTATACCCAGCACCCACACCAATCAAATTAACATTCATTGGCCTAACTTCAGACAAAAGTGCAAGACTTACCCTAATTTGCTCATAACAACGCATTGTAATAAATGGAGCTATTGCATAAGCAAAAACTTTATACCCTTCGATAGCCAAGCCTGCAGTTATATTAATTAAATTTTGTTCTGCAATCCCTACATTAATAAACCTGTCAGGAAAGTCTCTACGAATCTTATCAAGCACAGGGGAGCCAAAATCAGCACTTACAAAAAAAATTAAAGAATCTAATGACATCTCTTGCCAAATTTTTTCCAACAAAACATCACGCATTGCTAACGGCTTCATGCCTATAGCTCCTTATCTCTGTTGAGCAATTCATCAATTAATTCTGGCTTTGGGTTAATAATATGTGAAAGTGGCTCATTCTCCAACCCAGGGACGCCACGACCTTTTAATGTTTTTGAAATAATTGCTTTTGGCTTTCCTTTTGTTGTATTTTTTTTATCCAGTAATACATCAAGAACTGATATTACATCATGACCATCAACTTCTACACAATCCCATCCAAATGAAGTTAAGCGCTCCAATAAATTTGAATGAGATACAATATTATCGGTATAGTCTAGCATGCTAATATTATTATTATCAACAATTAAATGTAAGTTATCGAGCTTATGATGAGATGCAAACATTATTGCCTCCCAATTTGCGCCCTCATGCAACTCTCCATCACCCGTAACAACAAAAACATTGCTATCACTTTTTTTAGTTTTTAGTGCAAGCGCAATACCTGTGGCAACACCTAATCCATGACCAAGTGACCCATTGACTGTTTCATACCCAGGAATAACTGGATCAGGAATACCCCCCAAAAAACTACCTGATTTACATACATCTTGAAGCTCACTCTTTGAAAAAAAACCAAGGTCTGCAAGAATTGGATACATAGAAATAGAGCCATGACCTTTACTAATAATACAACGATCTCTCTTTTCATCTAAAGGGTTAGAAGCATTGAACCTCAACACGCCTCCATAATAAAGTGCTACAAAAATTTCAATTACAGAAAGAGAAGATGCCAACCTAGTTTCTGGAGCACGACGATAAATAGCAAGTGTTTCCTTCCATGTCCACGAGACCTTCTCCTTTAGAGAATTAATTTTACTAATCATCAAATCCATAACATAAATAAAACAAGGTTTAAGTGACTTTATTAAGAATACAAGAAAAACCCTTAAGGGAATCCCAACTGCTATTTAACTATATTTCTCTCGTACCAATAAATAGTTTTTTTAATGCCCTCTTCAAGAGATACTTTTGGGCGCCAATCAATAACGGCTTTTGCCAAAGAACAATCCAAAGAGATTGATGTTTTAACCGTTGGCTTACTATCATCATATATTATTCTTTTATCTTTAACACCGGAAACTTTTATAATTACATTTACTAAATTTTTAATACTTATAGCTGATCCGGATCCTATATTTAACAAATAAAATGGTTTTTTACTGCTAATAGATATTATTTTTTTTACTGACTCTACAAGATCATCAATATAAAGAAAATCTCTCTTCTCAAGGCCATCTCCCCATATATTTACTTCTTCAGATTTTTTATTTAAAATTTTGTTAACTGTAGCACCAAAAACATGCGAATTCTCAAGATCAAATTTATCATGTGGGCCATATATATTAGAATGCCGAATTACATAATGCTTAGTCCTTCCCAGGCGTGAGTAAAATTCACACATTTTTTCTATATAGACTTTTGTCCACCCTACTCCAAAATAACCTGGAAAAATCTCATTTGATGGATCAAAGTCCGACTCAGTAACTTGCTTTTCTAAAAATGGTTGAGATTTTGTTTGATACATTACTGTACAACTAAAAAATATTATTTTTTTTATATTATTATCATAACAAGATTTAAGAATAAGAGAATTCATAACTGCATTATCCGTAACATGGATATACGGCCTCTCAATTACATCCTTTACACCAGTTGTATTCGCGGCAGCTTGAATAACAACATCATGCGACCTAACAACCCTTGCTACATCATCGACAACTGTTAAATCTGCTTGTACAAAATCAACATTATCAATCAAAAATTGGGGTTTTTTATTATATACAGCTGTAACCCTACATCCCTTTACTTTTGATAATGATTCGACTATATTTCTGCCAATAAAACCTGTAGAACCACAAACTAATATTTTCATAATCAATTATTAACCAATATTTTTCTTTTTAACTTTACTGACAACATTTTGTTTATATGATCTATGGTCTCTTGACCGAATTTAATACGTAAGTCATCCTGCACATCTTGATCACTATAATATTCATTAAAAAGTTCATCCCTAAGCTTTAATACTTGTGCAGATGTAAGGTGCTTTGTGGGTAATGGCTTACAATCATCGCTATATAATCCATACTCTTTCCAACTTTTTGGCTCCTCTATAATTCCCTCCCCTACATACTGATCATAAAATGGTGTTCCAGGATATGCAAATGCAGGATAAATATTATTCCATTCGAATTTATGCTTATGTAAAAAAGCTACATTTTTTCTAATAGATTTCTCATCATCGTCATAAAGACCTAAAATTGCGTGGCCAATCATATTTATCCCAGCCTCTCTTGTTATTTTTATAACTTCATCATTAGAAAGAGAACCTTTCTTCACTGCCTTATTAATAGACTTTAAAACATCTTCGTTGTCTCCAGCTTCAAAACCATACCCAATCCAATTAACACCAATCTTCTTAAGGCGTTTAAGAATTTGTGGGGTAACTGAATCCACTCTTGCATAGCACCAAATATTTAAGTCATAACCCCTTTCATCCATTAGATCACAGAACTCCTCAACTCTTGGATGTCTTATTACAAACAACTCATCCATTATTCTAAGATTTTTTACCCCATAATCGTTTACAAGAATATCTATCTCGTTAACAACTGCTTGCATATCTCTAAAGCGAAATGTTCTTTTACTGTATAAATTATTAATACAGCAAAAATCACATGGATATGCGCAACCCATAGATGTCCAAATAACACCATAAGGCATTCTATTGTTAATATCACTACCAAAACAATGCCAATTATGGGCTCTATACAATTTTGGATTTAATTTACTCCAATTTATCATAGGCAATGTATTAATGTCGATCATTTTTGGCATAGTATTAATAACAGTAGTCACATTGCCTAATAAATCCTCTTTTATATAGGCAATACCGTCAATATTATTAACATTTGTACCTTTAATTAGACTTTTTATAAGCAACACAATAGCTTCATAGCCTTCGCCAATAATAACATAATCAGCAGATGTCTCTTTCAAGGTTCTTTCTGGCAAAACTGTAGGGTGTCCGCCATATACAAAGGTTTTTATTTTATCTGTTAAATTTACAACAATATCTTTAAAAAAATCTATAACAGCTGGCATTGTTTGAGTTGAGGCTGAAACATTTACACCTGTTGAAAAAACTCCAAGTAATTTTGGGTTTAATTTAGCAATTAAACTCAATAAATCTTGTTCTGAAATTTTTGTAATATCTAAGTCAATAATTACTGATGTCAAACCATTGCTTTCTACATATGCATCAACCAATCCTAAAAGAATATCAGGCGTTGTACTGGCTAATGATTCAACTTGTCCATACGTCCCACTCTTACTTGGATGCACTAATACAACATCACATTTTTTTAGAAAATTATATTTCATAATTTTGCTTTAAAATTTTCAAATTTAATATATTTATATTTATTTATTTATTTATTTATTATTTTTTAAACTACCTAAATACCACTTGTATAAAATCTCAATTCCGACATCAAGATTAGTTTTTTCTTTCCATCCCATTGATTTAATTTTGCTAATATCAAGCAGTTTTCTAGGGGCACCATCAGGCTTTGATCTGTCCCAATTGATTTTCCCTGAGTATCCCACTATTTGGGAAATCTTTTCTGCTAGATCTTTAATAGATATATCGCTACCAACTCCTATATTTATAGGCAAATCTTTCTCATTAAGCGGTACTTCTAACAGCTTAATACATGCACAAACAATATCATCTGAAAAAACAAATTCCCGTTTCGGGAGTCCGCTCCCCCACAATACCACGGATGACTTGTGCTTTTTTTTTGCTTCATGAAAACGTCGAATTAGTGCTGATAATACATGTGAACTTTCGAGATTAAAATTATCATTTGGTCCATATGCACTATTTGGAATCACGGGAATAAAAGAAACTGAATTACTTT
>Ga0233431_1005418_pt1 | contig 12431 bp, 10 predicted proteins | sample SI_118_April2016_FD_179867 | JGI IMG/M metagenome (GOLD analysis project Ga0233431, IMG submission 179867) | Seawater microbial communities from Saanich Inlet, British Columbia, Canada - SI_118_April2016_200_MG | ecosystem: Environmental > Aquatic > Marine > Inlet | place: Canada: British...
CGATATTCTCGGCCCAGGCGTAACCTGAGAGATATGTGCTGTAGACCGTCACGCCTCCGTCTGTGGGCCGGAAGTTTTGCCATCCGGAATTCTCCGACCACGCGTATTTATATGTGCTGTCAATGTTTCCAGCCGCCCATGTCGGTTGCAGGTTGAAAAGGCCAAAGCATATCAGCCAGACCAATCCCGATTGCAGGATGCTCTTAACAATCCCTTTCATTTAAGCCCCCTCATCGATCGACTATTGAAGATTGATAATTTGTGGATGTCGCTTTGCTCCGTTATTGTTAACATTCATTCTTCGACAATATTCAATCCCCCTACTGTCCGCCTCGAACGGGCCATACGTAATACAACTCGCTAACTAACTTGCTACTGATACTGCCGAAGGATATTCGCACACTCCACATGTGGTTGGGCGTGGGATCTTGTAATGTACTCGACCAATATTCTTTGTCCAATACGTCCCCCTTCACATTCGTGAAAGGGTTGGCAGGAAGCGCAGGAAGAGATGTCCCATAATCGATCAAACTAAAGATCTCCTTAATATTGGGAAGACGCCAGTCGCCCGCCGATGAGCCGTCAGTGAGGCCACAGTTCCCGTCCGCCAGGTTGTTGCTCCAAATAATCGCATTGCCCCATATCAATGTCCCGGTGGGCGTCTCGATGCTCTTATCTATTCCTCCCACAGTATCAGTACAGTTGGCATCCTTCAGCCAGATCAAACCGGTCAGTTTGTCGGTCACGGTTCCGTCGCCATTATCCGTAAACCGCGTAGTGGGCCAGGCAACACCCTTTTGCAGATCCCCGTCATCCCCTGTTCGGCGAGACGTGGCCGCGGTCTGCCCGGTTTTTGGAACCTGGGTAGGAATTGCCTTCTCATACACCTGATCCAGGGTATGGCCGGTCGAACCGGGTGCAGCCGAAGGCTCGGTAAACGCGCCGGCCCGTTTGGTCCCCTGGGTGTTGGCATTCAGGCGGTTATAGATGTCTTCCAATGTGTACATGGCGCTGGTCGCGCTCGTAGGTGCTGCCGGCGAATCCAGACTCCCGGCCAAGGCCGCTATTGGGAAAAATAAAACCACAATACTCAGCACAACACCATTAACATGACGCATGATACCGCCCCCCTTTGGATTGATGATTGATAGGTTGATTCCTGATTCATATTTCGTTAATCACCCATTTGAATTTGAGTCTTTCCCTAGCCCCATCTCGAGCTCGAATAAGGCTTGAGGTGAAGAAGGTGGTTTCATCCCCGAGCGGTGCAGCCTCATAAAGACGCACGCTGAAGCTACCAGTGGAGCGAACTTCAAATTAAATCCTCAAAGTTTCTACTGCCCTCCACGAACCGGCCATACGTGCAATATGGGGAAGGGGCCCTTACCGATACTGTCCACGTTGCCGCTACGCATGGACACGTGCCACGCGTGGGCTGTATTGCCATGGTTCGTGGTGCTCGACCCGTAAAATGACAAAAGTCCTGCCTGTACGTTGTCAAAGGAATGACCGCCAGGCAATGCAGGGTTGTTTTTCCCGAAATCGATCAGGCTAAGAAGCTCCTTCACATTGGGCAGGCGCCAGTCGTCATGTCCTCCAAGAATCAGGGCGTTGCAATAGGCAAGAGCATCTTCCCAATCCTCAGGGCGGATCGCGTCTGCATCCTTGGCCCACATAAGCCCTGTCAGGTTGTCGGTCACCGTTCCGGCTCCGCTTCCCATGTTGCCCGTAAACCGGGGGGTGGACCAGACCACCCCTTTTTGCAGGTCCCCGTCATCCCCTGTTTTATAATATATGGTCTGCCCTGTCTTGGCAACCCGAGAACGTTCTGAGGCCAAATTATACAAATCATCCAGGGTTTTCCCTGTGGACGTGGGGCCCGCACCCGGTTCCATAAATGCACCGCCGCGCTTCGTCCCTACCGTGCCGTCATTAATCAGGTTGTAAATATCCTGCATGGTGTACATGGCGCTGTCCGGGTTTGTCGGGGCTGCCGGCGAATCCAGGTTCCCGGCCACAGCCGCCATGGGGAAGAAGAAAAACATCCCAAACAATACGACAATCCAATTCACATAACGCATTATACCCCCCCTTTTTATTGGACTTTCGGGACCTTGAGTAATCAAATAAATCATTCGTCCAGATGGCTACCTGTTTCTTTAGCTACCGCTTCTCCTCTTTTCATTGTGTAGCTTACCCCCGCAAGGGTCATTTCATGTCTTTTTGAAACATTAAGAGTCTCGGTTCCCACAGCAGCTGCGGAAGCAGCAGGACCGCAAAAAGCGATTGAAGGATAACCGATTTCATAGTGCTCTCCTGATTTTACTTCCCCTTTCGTTTGGATATGCGAAGGGCTTCTACGGGGTCCGCGTCGGGCGGGAGGCCCTCAACGGCAGCAAGAAAGACAAGTTTCGTATTGTCAAACGAAAATGCATAAGCAGAGATATAGCTGCCTGTTCCCACGGAGCGCGCGATTACGATGATCTCTGGTTTCTGGTCGCCATCCATATCAGCAACCACCACCTTATGGACAGTCCCATCCCGGGCACGAATCAGGCCTGCAGTGAAGAAAGTGGTTTCATCCTCGGGCGGCGCGGCCTCATAAAGCCGCACACTGAAACTGCCAACGGAGCGAGCTTCAAATGCACCCTCTGCAACAACAGCTGTCTGTCCTGACGGGAGTTTGACCTTCTCGATGAAGCGATCCGACGCTTCAGCATACAGTGTGACCGATGCAAGTACGGCTATGATGAATGTAGCGAGTGTTTTCATGATTTTTGTCCTCCGATGCTTTTGATAAATAACCAAATTGTTTTAATGGCTATAAGAAATAAACCAATGCCACCCAATAATAGACTGAACACACCAAGTGGCATAAATAAGCTCTCATGTAACACGCCATTTTCATCAATGTATTGATAAAAAATGTTTTCAAAACAGAGAAAAACGATGCCTAAGAGCAATAAAATCAAACTTACCCGAAACAGTTTAGTTTTAAATATATTTTCCATTGCCCAAGTTTAATACCTAAATTTCAAAACCCGATCATGTTTGCACAAGATTTGCGATATAATCACAGTAATTACTTATCAAGGGCAGATGGATTTCTGAACTTTGCATCCGGCATGACCCACGGCATTACAACTCTTCAGTGCGGCCCGGTGTGCCGCATCGTGACCAATGCCGTAACCGGTTCCAAAATCTCCCCGGCTGTTAAACGCAATGGCGCCGCAGGTATTGTTTTCAAACCAAATCAACGGCCGGCAATCACCCGGATGCTGATTTTTGACATTTTCACATTCCAAAACCGCCAGTCGTTCCGCAGCCTGCCTGCTGGGCTGTTCCCTGCTATAGCCGAAATTGGCAGTTGATTTGGATAAGGCGATGGCGCCGTACACGTCATTTGCACTCACATTGGATGAGAGCATAACCAATACCAGACAGATAAACGCAAAATAGATTTTCATAGCTCCTCCTCCCTGAAGATACAATAATTGAAATTCGTGTACCTATCCCGGACGTGGCTTTTCGGGCCGGGAGATTCTTGCCGAAACAGACCGGTAGATGATCAGAACCGCCAACAAGCCTATTAAAAAGATTCCGATCAGATAGGCGCATAGGCGAAAAGCCGAGTCCATCAGCCCTTGTGTCTGATTTTCAACGAGGGTTAAGGTTTCTTTCAATGCAGCCGTATTCAGCGGCTGGCCTTCGGGACCCAAAAGGGGCGATGCATGAGCCAAAAGGGCATCCAGCCGGTCGATGGTGGCAATGCTCCGGTCGAGAACTGCGATGTAGTCCACAGGTTCTGTGGGAGAGCCCTTGGCATTATTGGCATTGATCATCCGATAAAGAGGGTCAACCATTCGAACAGTTGCGTTGATTTTGTCGGTGAGCTCGCTTCCCGCTTCAAGAGACAGGCGGACTTCCGACAGAAGCCCTTTTAACCGGTTTTCCTAGGAGATCAAATCGGCAAAAAGTTTTTGTCTTTCGATTTCGAGCCAACCGGTAAGTTCTGTAATGGTCTCCTGTCGCATTTCGTTCACCTGCCCCGGCAACTCCTCTGCCACCGTCGCCAGGCGGCCGGTGTTCGCAATCAGCGTTTCAATTTCAGGCATGGTTGCCAGTTGGGCCATCATGAGTTCGGTCTGCATGGTCAAAGTGCGCGGCAGCCGTTCCAGGTAAAACATGGCACGCTCTGACAGCAGCAGGGTCCTGTCCACACTGGCCAGGGCTCTTTTAACATCGTCCAGCAATCCTGTGGCTTCCCGTGCGGCAGCTGTGGGGTGCATCCCACCCATCTCGACGAAGTCGCTCAAGCGGACTTCCGACACATAATATTGACCGGGGTTGGCTTTGATCCATTCTTGAATCAGTTTCCGCAGCTGATCCTGCTGCGGCTCTGTCAGGACGACTTCAGACATTTTCCAGACTCTCGGCTCAAGCCGTTCATACACTTCCTTCAGGCAAGCCCCTCTCTTTCGGTATACCTGGGGCACCCAGTATTTTTCCACGGCATAACGCATGAGAGACACATGGACGATCATGTCCAGCAAATTGGCTGCGGGGTATTGTCCCGCGGCGATGCCCATGGCGGCGGTGCCAAAAAGCACTTTGCCGTATTGCGCAGCGATTCGAACCTCTTTTGGATACGCCGGAGCGCAGGATCTCATCAAAGGCCTGCCACAGCTCCATAACATAAAGGTCCGCAAAGTCCATGACCATGTCCTGCATCTGGTATTCCGAAAGGGTGCCGCGTTCCGGTTTCTGATGGTCAAACACCGCGTTAATTTCTTTTTGAGAGGTTTTCGGACTGTGGGGAGGCGGTGATGTGCTGCAGCCGACTGCGATAACAAAATATATCATTACCGGCAATAAGGCGGTCACGAGGCGGTTTTGCAAAAGGACTTTAAACATGGATCCCTTTTCGGGTTGATTTAGGCCATGTATTTTTAAAATCGGGGTTGGGTTGCGGACAAGAATATTAATTTCAATAGGGCACAAAATAACAGCTTCTGTCAACAAATATCCGTTCTTGTTGGGGAAGACATGCTGCATGGCGGAAATGGGGTACCTGATCTAGACAAAACAGGGAAATAACAGACCCTTGACTTGTACATGCAAAAGATGCACGCTACGGACATGAAATATGATTGGGAACCAGAAAAAAATGGAAGATTATATTTATATGGTCCCGCATGTGATTCAAAAAGAAACCATATTTTTAAAAACAATTATCCCGAGTAGAAAAGCCACAAAGGCTTATGAAAAAAGCAGGGAGGATCAACATGAAATACGATAAAGAAGAACAAAACATCATAGATGCTTATGAGAGTGGGAAAATGAAACTTTCTACACCATCGAAAAAAGAGTTAGAAAATATAAAAACTACAGCCAAAAGTACTTTTAAAAAGGACAAACGAATCACCATACGGCTTTACGACCATGACTTTAAAGGAATTCAAAAAAAAGCATTGGAAATGGGCACCCCCTATCAAACGCTAATCTCCAGTATGATTCACCGATACATCGAGGGGGAATTAGTATCAAAGAATGGATAAACCTGTGTTACCCCGGCCCGACACAAGGCCCACCAAAAAGCCGGCAGCACCTAATCGCCGGTTCCCTTGAACGTAACTTGCCGACCGTGGTGGTGGGTGCCACACAGGCTTCTCTTCTCGAACCAGAATTTCAGGACAGTCGCCCGTATTCCCAAAGGTCAGCCATAACAACGGCAGCGCGCTCAGGCGTGGCGAAATTAGCCAGCGCCCCGGCGCTTTCAAGTTTCTCGATCTGATCATCCCATATTCCCGGCGGGGAGAGGATGCAGCTCACGACCGGTTTTTTCTGGGCCCAACGTTTCAGCAATCCGCCGATGCCCGCAAGAGCATCCACATTGGCGGAGGCAAACATCATTAAAAACAGGATGCCGTGGACATTTTCATCCTCCATGACCGCCTGAACAATCCCTTTGATGGCGTCTGAATCGTACCAGGAAGGTCCCATGTCCACCGGGTTGGTTCGAAGGGCCAGGGGCGGCAGCAGTTCGTTGATGCGGGTTTGGGTTATTGTGGAAAACCGGGCGATTTCGAGCCCCCTTTGTTCGCACACGTCGCAGGCCGCCATGGACGGACCGGCCTGCCCCGAGAGTACCGCCACGCCGGGCCCTGAGGGAGGGGGACACGCGGCCAGGGCTTTGGCCGTATCCAGCAAAGCCTGGGTGCTATCAACCGCCAGGATTCCAGCCTGCTTGAAGGCATGGGTATAGATCTCGTGTCGGCCCGCCAGGGAACCGGTGTGGGACAGGGCGGCGGCGTCTCCCACTTCCCCGCTTCCGCTCTTGAAAGCAACAATGGGCTTTTTTCCGGCGTGACGTTTTGCAGTGGCCAACAGGTTTCCGGGGGTATCAATGCCCTCTATGTAGAGGGCTATGGCACGGGTGTCCGGGTCTTCCATGAGGTAATCCACCATTTCCGCAAAATCCACATTCAGCCGGTTGCCGAGACCCACGATCTTACTGAACCCCACCCCATCGCGCATGGCCAGGAACCCCAACAGGTGCGAGATCCCGCCACTCTGACTCACCAGGGCTACGTTTCCCGGTTTGAGCAGGGAAAACTCGGGGGTGAAGGACGCATTCAGATTGGCGCACAGGTTCATCATGCCGAAGGTGTTGGGGCCGATAACGGGGATGACGGCCTCATTGACAATCCGGGCAATCTCCTCATGAAGAACAGCGCCTGCCGGATCATCGATCTCCTTGAAGCCTGCGGTGATGAGCACAATGCCCTTGACGCTATGCGCGGCACATTCCCGGAACACGGTTACAACCCGGTTTGCCGGCACCACAACGATGGCCAGATCAACGGGGGTTGAAGATGCCGATATTGATTCCCAGGCCTTAAAACCGAAAATTTCATCCGCTTTGGGATTCACCGGGATTAACGTCCCTTTGAACCCGCCGTTCACCAGGCTTTTCATGACGTGATACCCCAGTTTGGAGGGGTTGTCGGATGCACCGATGACCGCTACGGATTCTGGGTTGAAAAGCGATTTCATACCATTAACTCCTTGTTTCCATATTTGTTGTTCGGTGTTCGGTCAAAGGGTGCAGTTGTCAGGGGGCAGTTGTGAACCGTGACCACCTTCTATGGGCCGGTTTTCTTATGCACTTCCGCAAAACTATATCTCCCTGGTTTCCCGGGCTTTGGGAAAACTCAAAACAAATGTGCTGCCTCTCATTTCCCAGGCTTTTACCTGGATGCGACCCCCATGGTTTTTCATCACCTCACGGCTGATGCACAACCCCAGACCTGCCCCTTTTCCCGCTTCCTTTCCGGTGAAAAAGGGCTCGAAAATGCGCTCCCGCAGCTCCGCCGGAACGCCGATGCCCGTGTCAGATACGGAAACCATAACCCGCTTCTGTTCCGTAAAGGACCGGATCACAATGAGACGTCCCTTGATGCCCCGGTCATCACCCTTAACGGCATCAATGGCATCCGCCGCATTGGAAAGCAGGTTGTACATGACCTGCTCCAGGCGGTTCGCCTGACCAAAAACCAGCGGCAGATCCGGCTTAAGATCCAGGGTGACCTGTATATTGTCCAACAATAACTGTTGCTCAATGATGGCAAGGGTTTTTTGAATTACATCATTTAGTTGAACTGTTTCCTTCTGAAATCCCCGTTTATCCTCCAGTTCCGTGAGGCGCCTGATGATAACGGATGCCCGGTCGACCTGACCGCTGATCTCTTCTGCCACCTGCAGCATGCGGTTGTCTGGAACTTTCTGTTTCTTTTTCGCCATCATCTTCAAAAACTCACTCCCCACCTTGATGGCGTTGAGCGGCTGGTTCAACTCGTGGGCAACCCCCGGGGAGATGCCGCCCATGGTGGGCATAAGCCGCACAAGGTCCCAGGCGGTCACCAGTTCCACATGGAGCATGACCGAGGGGAGGATGAGCAGGGCTCCCCCCAGGGATGCCACCATGGTGACCACCATAAGAAGACCGAAAACCGCCGTGGGCTTGAAATGGGAAAAAATCAGGATGGAAAACCCCAGGCTGATGGCGAGCGTGGTAAAGATGATCGGTCTTCCCACCCCGTAAATCGTGTCTTTAAGGGCCCGGTCCTTGTCCAGGTCCTTCTTGAATTCATGGTTGTAGCGTACCAGGTAATGGATGGTATCATCCACCGCCAGGCCGATGGCGATGCTGGCAATGAGGCTGGTGGCTACGGAAAGCTCGATCCCCAGCCAACCCATGAGGCCGAAGCTGACCACAATGGGAAACAGGTTGGGAATGATGGCCATGAAACCCACCTTGGCCGAAAGAAACAGCAGACTCATGGCGGCAATAATCAGCACCAGGGTCAGGGAAAGGCTCTTCACCAGCCCTTCCGTGAGCAGTTGACTGCTCTGGGAGATGACAATCCCGAAGCCGGTCACATGGACGTCAAAATGGTCTTGAAATTTCTCCTTCATGTAATGGCTGATTTTTTGCTTCAGCGCCAGAAAATCCTGCGAACCGGCGATATGGGTTCGGAGCAGGATATTGGCCTGTTTCATGTCCGGATCCATGAACCGGCGAAACATCTCCTGCCCCAGCATGGTCTTGTAACTGTTGACAAGCATGCGAACCTCAAAGGGTTCTTCGGGAAGCGCATAGGCGGTTTTCTGATACTGGTTGGTGGCATAATTCACCAGCTTCAGAAAATCGGCCAGGGACACGGTTTTGTCCACGCCATCCAGACCGTTTAAGAAATTCTGAATTTCCGCGATCTGCCCCAGATGAGCCGGATCCTCAAAATACCCCTCGGTCCGGGCATTCAACACCACATTGACCGGGAAACTCCCGGACGTCTGTTTTGAGATATCTTCGAAATGGCGGCTGATGGGGGTATTTTTCTTGAAGAACCCCACCGGGTTGGTTTCCACATGAATTCTGGCAATCCCCAGAACGGCAAACAGGCTCACCACCAAAACCGCCGCCAGAACCCATTTTCGGCGCTTGATATTGAGATAGATGATCTTTTTCAGGAATGGGTTCACGAAGCCCCCGGTGCGGCTGGGGGATTTTAGCCGCTTGGTCAGCGGCAGAACGGCCAGGACGGCCGGAACAGCATAAAGCATCATCAGCAGCAAACTCAAAAGCCCCAGGCATGAAAAAGCGGCGAATGCACGAATGCTGTTTATCTGGTTCAGCATAAGGGAACCCAGGCCGATGATGGTGGTGATCACTGCCAGAACCGTGGGAAACCGAACATGGATAAAAGTGGCATAAACGGCTTCTTTTGAAGAATCCGCAACTTCCGCCTCACTTCGGTAAGCGGAAAGGATGTACATGCAGTAGGCCGTACCCACGGCGATGATAAAAATGGGTACGATCATGGTCAGAAGCGACAAAGGAGTTCCGGTCCAGGCCATGGTGCCGAAAGTCCAGAGAAGGGCCACCAGAACCGAACCGGTGGGTATCAACACGGACCGCACATCCCTGAAAAGCAACAGGAGCACCAGGGCCATGATGACGAAAGTGGCGGGCGGCAGTTGCAGAAAATCACTCTCGGTATAGGCGGCCAGGGCCCGGGACACCAGGGGCATACCGATCTGGTAGAGTGAAAGCGTCCCATTTTCCCCGTCCAGGACCTGGTCAATGGCCTCGATAATGGGTGTTTTATCCCTCACATCATCCAGGATGACGGACAGGACGGTGGTTTTCCCGTCTTCTGAGAGGAAATTCCGTTTGAAAAGCTCAATGGGCGTGATAATTTCTTTAAATTCATCCGGGGTCCAACGGGCCGTGAGGTCCATATCCCCTTTGATGCTCGGCAAGCTCAAAACCCGCTTCACACCCGGAATCTTTGCAATGGCGTCTCCGATGGCCCCCAGGCGCGCGAATGTTTCCGGGGCAAAGACATTCTCCACCCTCGCAGCCACCAGGATCATTTCTTCGTTTCCGAACACCTTTTTGAACTGACGGTAGTAGACGCTTTCCGGAAGGTCTTCGATGGCCAGATCGTATATGGAGGTCTGAAACCGAAGATCCGGGAGCCGGGTGGCGAAAACAAGGGTCACCAACAAAACCAGGGACAGGACCAGGTACGGATGTCTGATCACAAACCGAAGTCGATGCCCGGAATTGAGCAACCCCATTAGCCCTTTCATAAAGCGCCCTGTCCTTTAAGCACCTGAATCGTTTTCCCGGGGGCTGTCCTTCAGCACGTTGTCCGCCTTTTCAAGGGCCGCATCGAGGGCGGCCTTCTGAACCGGCTTATGGATAAAATCCGTTGCTTTCAGATCCAGTGCTTTATCTGCCAGTTCCTTGTCCCCGTGGCCGGTGATGACAATCACCACCGCACGGGGTGACTTCGCCTTAATCCGCCTGAGGACCTCAAACCCGTCCATGCCCGGCATCTTGATATCCGTAAACACGATGGCCGGGTTTTCCGCTTCAAATACCTGAATCCCCTCCTCGCCGTTTTCAGCCGTCAGGACCTCAAACCCGTAGGCCCCCAGAAAGAGCTCAAACATGGCCAGGGTCGGTTTTTCGTCATCGATAATCAAAACTTTTCGGCTCAATTCAATCTCTCCTTATGGTATCATTGACTCCTGCTCATGGGGTAACCGCACAACAAACGTGGTACCGATTCCCGTCCCACTGTGTACGCGGATCTTTCCCCCATGCTCTACCACAATCTCATAAACAATGGCCAGACCCAGACCCATGCCCTTCCCCACTTCCTTGGTGGTGAAAAACGGTTCGAAAATCTTGTCCCGGGCATCCCCTGCTATTCCGATACCCGTATCGGAAACAGCGACCACCGCCAACCCATTTTTTGAAAAGGACCGGATACTGATGCGTCCCCCGGCATTCTGATGCAAGGTTTCCCGCTTCTGGGAAATGGCATCCCGACCGTTGCTCAGGAGGTTGAAAAACACCTGCTCCAGACGGTTGTTGCTGGCCAGGACCGGCGGAATGTCTTTCCCGGGAAGAAACCGCAAGGCGATGTTCTGAAGTTTCAACTGCTGACCGAATATCTTTACCACATTCAGAACGGGATTGTTAATGGCGATATTTTCACGGCTGAAATCCGCTTTTCGGGCAAATTCCCGAAGCCGCGTGATGATTTCCGAGGCTCTGCTCACCTGAGCGCTCACCTCTTTGGCCACCTGTACCAGTTTTTCAGGGGAGATCACCCGGCCCTGCTCCAGCATCATGATCAAAAAGTCGTTTCCCATCTTGATGGCATTCAACGGCTGGTTGAGCTCGTGCGCCATCCCCGCGGACATTTCCCCCAGGCTCTTCATCTTGCTGGCCTGTATCAGCTGTGCGTCCTTTTCCATGATTTCCGTGACATCGCTGGTGGCCAAGACGACAACTTCTCTGCCCTGGTAAACCCCGGGGCAGGCCCGCACGTTCACATAGAAAGGTTGACGTCCTTTTCGGTAGTGCCGCGTCCTTGAGCTCAGCACGCACACGCGGCCCATAAGGTTGTCCCCGGATTCGCCGTTATCCCACCCACCGTATTCAAATGGGCCGAGCTCATTAAATGACCGGCCGATCAATTCGTCCCGTGTATAGCCGTAAGCCTCTGCCGCGGCCGGATTGGCATCCAGTATGGTGAACTTTATTCTGCTGACCACAAAAACCGGGTTCGGACCGCTATCAAAAAGGGAACGGTATTTTTCTTCGCTTTCTTTTAGTTGTTCACGGGAAAGCCGAATGGATGCGGTCATATGATTGAAGGCATCAGCCAGTTGTTCAATTTCATCACTGAGATACCCTTCATGGGGACTGCGTCCCGAACGGGCGACCGGTTCCAGGTTGCCCCGGCTGATTTCCTCCGCCCTTCCAATCAGTTCTCCCATGGGTCGGGTGATATATCCCGAAAGCCAGTGGGCAATGCCGAAAAAAATGAGGATGATGACGGAGATAAACCCCAGGAAGGTGATGCGAAGTCGACCCACAATCTCATCCACATGCCCCTTGCTCAACCCCACATGGACGGCACCGATCTTTGCGGTCCCCTTCTTCACCGGAAAAGCGATGTCGTAGGCGGATTCGTCTCCAAATGAAATCTGCTCAATGCCGTGATGCTGCCAGGCGCCGAGTTGATTGATGTGACGCAAGGCTTCCGGGAAACTCGGCGAAAAGGTGTGGGCCAGGACCTTTCCATCCTTATTCAAAACGAACATGTAAGCGATGAGGTCTTCCCGGTTTCCCACCCGGGACTCCTCAAACAGCAACCGGTTCAGCGCATCCCGGTTCCCGTCCAGCACATCGGTGGTGCACTTCTCCGCAACGCTCCCGGCGATTCCCACCCCCCGCTGTTCCAGGCGCGTGATGAGGCTCGAAACCAGCACCCACCGTGCCACCAGGGCGATACCGACACTCACCAGCAGGATGACGGCAACGGAAGCGAAAAAAATCTTGTTTT
>Ga0233431_1005421_pt1 | contig 12428 bp, 7 predicted proteins | sample SI_118_April2016_FD_179867 | JGI IMG/M metagenome (GOLD analysis project Ga0233431, IMG submission 179867) | Seawater microbial communities from Saanich Inlet, British Columbia, Canada - SI_118_April2016_200_MG | ecosystem: Environmental > Aquatic > Marine > Inlet | place: Canada: British...
GATACTGTACCTTTCCCGGGAAAAGGCCAGATCCATGGTGGATGAGCTCAAGGGAATGCTGACCCCGGCGATGACCATGAAGGTGACTTCCTGGCATTAGAGAATGAAAATGAAATATATCTGGCAGATCCTCGATATGTGGGTCTGCCTTGAAAGGAAAACCAGCGAACAGCAGGCTTGATGTTTTATGAGTGTGACGGGCCTTTTTAAAGATTGTTGCATAGGAAAATATTGATTAATCATAGAAAAAATCTTAATGACAGGATTTCAGCGTTTTCTAATTACGCCAAATAGTATTGCAGGTGCGTGTGTTTAATCATTTGCTCAACCTGATTCCCGACGTCGGCAAGATATTCATAGCTTGATACCGGGTATTTGCTTCGCGGAAAAGTGTATTTTGAGAATTCCCTCTTCGCAGGGAGACCCTTTGGTAGAACAAACTTTTTTGTGACGCTTTATAATTGAGCAAATGATTAGAAGTACGACCTGTTCCTTGACAATATTGACTTTTTTAAAAGAGTTTCCATATACGGACTAGGTGTCTCTGTATCCGGCTCTGTAACCGATACAATTTAGTAGTAGGTCTTAAAAGGATGAACAGAACAGACCAGGAGCTTATTTGAAGACAGAAAGTCATAAATCAATCATGAGACACAGTTTTTTTTGTGGCGGACCGTTCAACGATTGATGCCGTTCCGCCAGAGTGCCCCGGAGGACTACGGGGGAAAATCCGTCTGGATATAACCTACTCGGGCGGAGTATTAGTCTTAAGTGTTTATTATATCAATCATTACAGCGAACAAGGATGTTCACTGAATTAAACAAGGAGAAAAGCCATGAGTTTGAGAATCAACCATAATGTCAGTGCGATCAATTCGCACCGGAATTTACAAGCGAATCAGTCGGAGATGTCAAAGACCCTGGAACGTTTGTCTTCGGGGCTGAAGATCAACCGGGCATCTGAGGGGCCTGCCTCTCTGGTTATATCTGAGCAGATGCGCGCTCAGATCGCCGGTCTGAACCAGGCCATCGATAATTCCGAAACAGCCGTTTCCCTCGTGCAGACCGCCGAGGCGAATATGGCTGAAATTTCCAATCTCTTGACCTCTGTCCGTCAGCTGGCGATTCATGCTTCTAACGAAGGGGTCAATGACGAAGTGATGCTGGAAGCTGATCAGAAAGAGATCGAGAATGCGCTGGCAACCATCGACCGGATTTCCAGCCAGGCCCAGTTCGGCACGAAGCGACTGCTGGACGGATCCAGGGGTGCTGCCGGGACAACAACAGGTGCCAATCTTGAGTTCGTTGGTGCAACTCTTGAATCAGGCGATTCCAGAGAGAACGGTTTTGACGTCAAGATTACCGGAGTGGCCACCAAAGCCCACGTTACGGGTAAGATCCCGTTGACAGCCGAGATGATCATGGCTGGTGAGCAGCTGACCGTCATCGAAGATGGAAAGCTGGCTACTTATACCTCCAATGCTGGCGACACTGTTGCGACGGTGATCCAGAACTTGAGATCCGAAGTAGAGAAAAACGGACTCAAGGTGGATATCAATCTGAGTGCCGAAACTGGCATGATCGATCTGCAGCACCAGGAGTACGGTTCGGGACGTCAGTTCCAGGCCATCAGTAACACTGCCGGGGTTCTTAGTCATGCTGGCAACGAGATCTTCAATTCTGAGGATGGCAGGAATATTTCTGGAACCATCAACGGCGAATCTGCTGTTGGTATAGGGCAAGTGCTCACCGGTGTGAAGGGTGCGGCCTGTGTGGATGGGCTTTCGGTTCGTTACTATGGTGACGGCAAAGATCTGCTGGAGCCTGATTGCGTCGTGGCAGACCTGCCAGCGAAAGAAGGTGAGCTTCCACCAGAACCTAAAATGGTAATACCTCCTGAAGGGGCTTCAGTGGGTCGGGTCTATGTGGCTCAGAACTCCATGAAGTTCCAGGTCGGTGCCAACCACAATCAGACAGTGGGAATATCGGTCAAGGGTACCAATCCCGAAACTCTGGCTCGGGGTATTGTCAACCGGACCGGATACGAAAATCTGTCGCAGATCGATGTGCGCAATTTTCAGAGCGCCCAGGATGCCATTTTGATGGTTGATGCAGCAATCGCCGAAGTTACGTCGGGTCGGGGTGAGCTCGGCGCCTTCCAGAAAAATACCCTGGAAAGCAACCTGAGTAACATCCGGATCGCCAATGAGAACCTGATATCGTCTGAATCTGTGATCCGCGATGTGGATATGGCCAAGGAGATGGCTTCATTTACTAGAAACCAGATCATGACGCAGTCTGCAACAGCGATGCTGGCGCAGGCAAACCAGCTGCCCCAGAACGTACTTGAATTACTGGGATAAGGTACTTGAGGGGGAGATGGAAGGTGATGTGAACTCCCCCGCACTGTTAAAATACCAAGTAATATTAGTGGCATGAATTGTCTGCCGATGAATAGTCGCTGGCAATTTGTGATCTAAACGGGAAGCCGTGAGAGAGAAATAGGTCTCGATACTGTTTCATTATTGAGATCGAAAATGATGAATTGTAGATATTGGTTAATAGCTGCTTCATCATGTGTTGCCGTTTACCTGTTCATTGACAATTTAGCGTATGGAATTTGCCGATAATATCGATCATGAATCAGTGATGGAATAATCTGAGAACTTATCATTTCGGGAAGAGCGATAATTCCGAGTCAGGATCTTACATACCAGTGCCTTCGGTTTCTGTTGGAAACACGATTGTTCGCGGTTTTTGAAATCTGAATTACAGGGTCTTTGACCATTGTATGCATAAAGAAATCAACCATACGTCGTTTTTCGGTTTTGATGCTGAGTGGCTAACTTGTTACTGAAAAAGTAACATACAGATCGAAAGCTTGACAGGGATTGGCGTTTAAATCTCAGGGAAGTTTTTTCAATCTGAATTGGCGTTTATATGACGCTGGGGCTGTTATGAAATCTCAAAAAAAGAACTGAAAATGAATGGTGGCTTATTCGTAACTCTCGGAAAAACAGACCAGGAGACGGTTGTGGGTACGGTGCGGAAACCGGGAGGAAAAAGGATCCGGGGAACCGTTCGTGACCCGGCCTAGAAACCATAGAACAGACCAGGAGACCGTTGTGAGTACGGTGCGGAAACCGGGAGGAAAAAGGATCCGGGGAACCGTTCGTGACCCGGCCTGGAAACCATAGAACAGACCAGGAGACGGTTGTGGGTACGGTGCGGAAATCGGGAGAAAAAAGGATCCGGGAAACCGTTCGCAAACCGGCCCGGAAACCGTAGAACAGACCAGGAGACCGTTGTGGGAAGGGTGCGGAAACCAGGAGAAAAAAGGGTCCGGGAAACCGTTCGCAAACCGGCCCGGAAACCGTAGAACAGACCAGGAGACCGTTGTGGGAAGGGTGCGGAAACCAGTGGGAAAAAGAGTCCGGGAAACCGTTCGCAAACCGCGAGACAAAAGGGTCCGGGAAACCGTTTGCAAACCGGCCCGGAAACCGTAGAGCAGACCGGGAGACCGTTATGGGTAAGGTGCGGAAACCGCGAGACAAAAGGGTCCGGGAAACCGTTCGCAAGTCGCCCTGGAGACCGTTTTGAATCAGACACGAAATAAATGAAGAAAGGGGACCCAAAAACCGGCCTGGAAACTGTGAAAAAAAGCGAAAGGTAGAGGCCCAATGGGTATTGAACAAGAAAAAACCTATTGTCATAAATCGTTAACCATTACTGGAGGGTGTATACATAAAAGACCGTACTTTATCATTTGCTTAAGAATTTCAAACGGAAACAAGTTAAGACGTTCTCTGATTTCGGGAATTTCTTAAGTTAATGACGGTTGTATTTTTCAATTCATAAACAAAATTGGTTTAAGTTTTTGGATGATATAGCTTTTAATTCCCCTGGCGTAAAGCTCCGGGGACGGATGCGTTTCAGGCATAGTCGTTGGCTTTACGCTATTTGAAAGTCATGGCGTATTTATCAATCAATTTCAGATTTTGTGATTGTTGAGACCTGAACTGGACCTGAAACAAGGGTAGAAATATTCTGTTCAATTTAAAGAAATAACCACTACAAGGAGGTAGGTTATGAGTTTACGAATTAATCATAATACGAGTGCGATTAATTCCCATCGGAATTTGCAAATGAACCAGGCAGGGGTTTCAAAGACGCTTGAAAGACTCTCTTCCGGGCTTAAAATCAATCGTGCTTCCGAGGGACCGGCAGCGTTGGTGATTTCAGAGCAAATGCGATCACAAATTGTGGGTTTGAATCAGGCCATAGACAATTCGGAAACGGCTGTCTCGCTGGTTCAAACAACCGAAGCAAATATGAGTGAAATCAGCAATCTTCTCACCAGTGTTCGCCAGCTTGCCATCCATGCTGCCAATGAAGGTGTGAATGATGAAGTCATGTTGGCAGCGGACCAGAAGGAAATTGAGAACGCATTAGCGACGATTGATCGGATCTCAAGTCAGGCCCAGTTCGGAAACAGGAGACTCCTGGATGGATCGAGAGGTGCTTTTGGCACAACAACGGGTGAGGATCTGGAATTTGTCGGGGCAACTCTGAAGACAGGTGATTCAAGAGAAAGCGGGTTCGATGTCAAAATCACCCAGGCTGCGACGAAAGCTGGTATTGCCGGGACAACCGCCATTACTGATGAAATTGTCAGAGGTGGAGAAGAATTGACGGTGATTGAAAAGGGCAAAATGGCGACATACACGTCAAATGCCGACGATACCGCCGCAACAATGGTTCAGAACCTGAGAAATGAAATCAACCGGAAGGGACTTGAACTGGACATCAAACTCAATGATCAGGGCATGATCGAGTTAAAACACAAAGAGTTTGGGTCTAAGCCTGTATTTCAGGTTCTAAGTAGCACGGCCGGTGTGTTGGGGAAAAATGGGGATCAGATTCAAATGGCTGAATCCGGAAAGAATGTGAAAGGGACCATTAATGGAGAATCAGCGGTTGGAGATGGCCAGATTCTAACTGGAGTAAAAGGTGCCGGTTGTGTGGATGGTCTGAGTGTTCGCTATTATGGTGATGGCAAAAAAATGATCATTCCACCTGACTGTGAAGTTGCGGACATCACCGTGGAATCTGAGGGGGCAGAAGATCAACCTCAGAAAGATGAAATTCCTGCTGATGGTCTGTCTGTGGGTCGAGTTTTTGTAGCTCAGAATTCGATGCGGTTCCAAGTCGGGGCCAATGCAAATCAAACGGTTGGTGTTTCTGTAAAAAGCTCAAATCCGGAGAATCTGGCCAAAGGTATCGCTAATAAATCAGGTTTTAACAGTCTGGCGAATATTGATGTGACGAATTTTCAAGGGGCCCAGGATGCCATTAAAATGGTGGATAGTGCAATTAGCCAGATTTCTCAAGATCGCGGTGAACTGGGCGCTTTCCAAAAAAACACGCTTGAGAGTAATCTGTCGAATCTGCGGGTAGCCAATGAAAACCTGGTCTCTGCAGAATCGATAATCAGAGATGTGGATATGGCCAAAGAGATGGCCACCTTTACCAAGAATCAAATCATGACCCAGTCGGCAACAGCGATGCTGGCCCAGGCAAATCAGTTGCCGTCCAACGTGCTGCAATTACTGGGGTAACAATGCTATTTCATCTGTTCAGAACGGTTTTGTTCAATTATGTCCCCTTTGGCAGGGTGCTATGGGGGACAGTGCTTTGGAAAAAACACTTCTGAGGAATTAGAAAAATAATAGTACATGGCTACTGAATGCTTAACTTTTTAAGGGGTCAGGTATGACTTTTCGTGTTAACCATAACATCAGTGCCTTAAATACGCATCGGTTTGTTCAGAATAACTATTCTGATCTATCAAACTCGTTAGAGAGACTCTCTTCCGGTTTGAAGATCAACAGAGCCGCCGATGGACCGGCAGCTCTGGCTATATCGGAACATCTGCGATCTCAGGTTGTCGGGCTAAACCAGGCAATCGAGAATTCGGAAACTGCGGTCTCCATTCTGCAAACAACGGAGTCCAACATGGGAGAGATCACCGGACTGTTGAATGGTGTTCGACAGCTGGTGATCCATGCCTTAAATGAGGGGGCTAACGATAAAGCGGCGCTAATTGCCGATCAAAAAGAGATCGATGCGGCCCTCAAAACGATTGAAGAGATTGCTACGAATGCCCGGTTTGCCGGCAAACACCTGTTGGATGGATCCAATGGAGTTTCCGGATCCGCATCGGGTGAAGGGTTGGAGTATATTTCGGCGACAACCAATACAAAAGACGCCAGGGAAAAGGGGTTTGAAGTGCGCCTTAAGAAACTTGCCTGTCGGTCTCATATAACAGGGACCGCCGCCTTGACTGATGAGATGGTGAAGGCAGGTGAGAGACTGGTGCTCATAGAGAACGGAAAACAGGCGTCCTATAAGGCCAATCAAAATGACACTGTTGAGACAACTGTTCGGAATCTAAGATCCCTGATTAACAAAAATGGGCTGGATGTGAGCGTTGAGCTGACTGAAGCTGGTTTATTGAAAATACACCACAACCAATATGGTGCTGATCACAAGTTTCAGGTCAGCAGCAGCAGTGCCGGGGTTTTGAGTAGTGCGGCGGGTAAAATCCTGAATGTCGATAACGGTCAAGACATCGAAGGGACGATTAATGGTGAGTCGGCTATTGGTGAAGGGCGGTATCTGACTGGAATTGAAGGTGCAGCCTGTACCGATGGGCTTAAGATTCGTTACCTGGGAAAAGATATAGATTCTCGTTTGAAACCGGATTGTGAGATCAGTGATATGGTTTCGGATGAGGCGGGTGCAGCGAATGACGATGAACCCGATATTCCACCCGAAGGGATATCTGTCGGTCGTGTCTACCTGTCACAAAACTCGATGAAGTTCCAGGTTGGAGGAAACCGGTCCCAAATGATCGATATATCACTCAGGGATATGAAACCTGGGGGTTTTGCAACCGGGATAGCCAACAAGTCGGGTTTTAGCAGCTTAGCGGATATTCAGGTCACTGATGCTGAATTGGCTCAGGATGCTTTGTCGTTGGTTGATGTCGCGATTAATCAGATTGCTTCAGAAAGGGGAAAACTGGGAGCGTTTCAGAAAAATTCCCTGGAAACAAACCTGTCGAATCTGCGAGTGGCAAATGAAAACTTGATATCATCGGAATCGATCATTAGGGATGTTGATATGGCGAAGGAGATGGCAATTTTTACTCGAAACGAAATTAAATCCCAGTCATCATCGGCTATGTTGGCCCAGGCTAACCAGCAGTCCGATCAAGTGATGAAACTGTTGGAGTAATAAATTTAAGTGGTAGTGTGAATGGTTTACTATTCAGTTAGGGTCGGCTCATAAATTACTTCACATGCTGTTCGCAAAATGTCCAGTTTTTTTGGGGGGCTTTTGCAAATAGATTATGTGAAGTTATTTATGAACGATCCCTAAGTGAGATAGTTGTCCAGAAAAGGTCTTCCACATCAATTTCCCCGGCAATCCACTTCAGCAGGGGATTAAATGGAAAAACGTTTCCAGACAACTAGCTCCGGGTCTAATGACTCAATTTATCCACTCATTTGCAGATCTATTGCGATGATTTGATTTTTGCACTGATTATTTTCAGAAATTGAGTGACCTGAAAAGGGGAATAAGATTTTATTCGTACGGATTTTTTAGAGTCCGTTTTTGTTAACTCAACAGGGAGGTGTATGAGAGGAAGTGTTTTTGTCCCATTTTAAATTGGACCAACCAGCAACGGATTGTTGGTTATCCAGGAATCCTGAAATTCAACAATGATAACCTTTACAAGGAGGTAGGTTATGAGTTTGCGAATAAATCATAATACCAGTGCGCTAAATGCGCACAGGAACTTACAGGCGAACCAGAGCAGTCTGTCCAAAACTCTGGAGAAATTGTCATCGGGTCTGAAAATTAACAGGGCCGCTGAAGGACCGGCGGCTCTGGTGATTTCAGAACAGATGAGAGCCCAACTTGCCGGTTTGAATCAGGCCATCGATAACTCTGAAACAGCGATATCTCTGGTCCAGACAACGGAAGCCAACATGGGTGAAATCAGCAACCTTTTGACCAGTATGCGGCAATTGGCCATTCATGCAGCCAATGAGGGTGTGAATGATGAGGTGATGCTGAATGCGGATCAGAAGGAACTGGAAAATGCCCTTGAAACCATTGATCGGATCGCCGGTCAGGCTCAATTCGGTAATAAGCGGTTACTGGATGGTTCCAGAGGCTCGGCGGGGACAACCACCGGGGAAAATCTTGAGTTTGTCGGGGCCACGTTGGCCACCGGAGATTCCCGGGAGAATGGTTTCGACGTCAAGGTCACCCAAATAGCCACTAAGGCCGTTTCCGAGGGGCAATCTGCTTTGACCCAGGAGATCATCAACGCCGGGGAAAGGTTGACGGTGATCGAGCAGGGGAAAATGGCAACTTATATCACCAATAAAGATGATACTGCTGCTACGGCTGTGCAAAACCTGCGTTCAGAGGCTGAACGGAAGGGGTTGGGCCTGGATATTGCCCTGATGGATGATGGTCGGATTTCAATAACCCATCGGAATTACGGATCAGGGAGCTCTTTCCAATTTTCCAGTAGTACAGCGGGTGTGTTGAGCAAGAATGCCGGTGAGATCGAAATCGCCCAGGAAGGGGCGGACATTAAGGGGACGATCAATGGTGAATCTGCCATTGGTAAGGGGCAGGTGTTATCCGGTGTCAAGGGTGCTGCCTGTGTCGATGGGTTGAGTGTCCGCTATTATGGGGATGGTAAAAAAGGGGTTATACCACCTGGCTGTGAGGTCGCTGATATGCAGGCGAAACCACAGGAAGGCGAAGTTGAGGCACAGGAGCAGATTCCTGCCGAGGGTGCTTCGGTGGGTCGGGTTTTTGTGGCTCAGAACTCCATGAGATTTCAAGTGGGGGCCAATCAGAACCAGACTGTGGGTATATCCATCAAAAGTGGACACCCGGAAAGCATGGCTCGTGGCCTTGCAAACCAGTCAGGGTTTGAAAGCCTTGCAGATATCGATCTGCGTACATTTCAGGGCGCCCAGGACTCACTTCAACTCATCGACAATGCCATCAACACAGTGGCGGCGGATCGAGGAGAATTGGGTGCGTTCCAGAAAAATACCCTGGAAAGCAACCTGTCAAACCTGAGGGTTGCAAATGAAAATCTTGTCTCATCAGAATCGGTCATTCGGGATGTGGATATGGCCAAAGAGATGGCTGAGTTTACAAAAGACCAGATTATGACACAGTCGGCAACAGCTATGCTGGCTCAGGCAAACCAGGTACCAAGAAACGTCCTCTCACTGTTGAGCTAATTACGGCGCATCAGTGTTTAATTGTTTCCCGTAAAACCGGGTTTGAGAATTAGAACGAACCGGATTTTCATGGGCTTGGGCCTCCCCGTTGATCCAATGCCTTTGATATTCTGGTTTATCTGATATAACACTCATTCAACATGGATTGTTTTAAACTACAAGGAGGTAAAAATTGGATGATAATTGTTTTGTGTGTCGTGTATCGCAGGATTTTCCTGTGAAAAGGATTGTTTTTTAAAAATACAAGGAGGTATGTTATGAGTTTGCGAATAAACAATAACATCAGCGCATTAAGTGCGCACCGCAACTTAAAGAATAACGATGACCGTTTGACCCGAACGCTGGAAAAACTATCATCGGGACTTCAGGTTTCACGAGCGGCGGACGGACCGGCAAAACTGGTCATATCCGAGCAGATGAGAGCACAAATTGGTGGGCTGCAGCAGTCGATCGATAATTCTGAAACGGCCATTTCTCTTGTGCAGACAACGGAAGCCAACATGGGAGAGATCAGCTCTCTGTTGACTGGTATTCGTCAACTGGCAATTCACGCTGCCAATGAAGGAGCTAATGATGAGATCATGCTCCAGGCCGATCAAAATGAACTGCGAAATGCCCTGGATACGATTAACCGGATTTCTGCTCAGGCTCAGTTTGGTAACAAACGGTTGCTGGATGGTTCCAACGGGGCTTCAGGATTTACAACCGGTGAAGCCCTTGAATTTGTGGGAGCCAGCCTAAAAACGAAGGATTCGAGTGAGCATGGCTTTGATGTCAAAATAACCCAGAATGCGACCCGAGCAGGGGTCATCGGTGAAACCGCTTTGACGCAGGAGGTGGTTGCTGCCGGGGAGAAGTTGACGGTGATTGAAAACGGAAAAATGGCTTCATATACATCGAATGCCAATGATACCGTTGCAACAGCTGTTCAGAATCTCCGCTCTGAAGTTGAACGAAATGGGCTCGAAGTTAATGTGACGGTGGGGGATGATGGAGTAGTCTCTATTCAGCATCGCCAATACGGATCTGATTACGGTTTTCAGGTCATGAGTAGCACAGCGGGAGTTCTGTCCCGTGTTGCTGAAGAGATTGAAAGTACGAACAATGGTTTGGACATTAAAGGCACCATCAACGGTGAATCGGCAGTTGGTAACGGTCGGGTATTGACTGGCATTACCGGCGCCAGTTGTGTGGACGGTCTGAGTGTTCGGTATTCCGGCACTGAGAAAATCGGGATTCAGGAAGAGTGTGTTGTCTACGATCGCGTTGATGAGAACGCCGAAGACCAACCAGCGGAAGCCGAACAGATTCCTGCAGAAGGAAAATCAGTGGGCCGTGCTTTTGTTACGCAGAAGTCACTGAAATTCCAGGTTGGAGCGAATCAAGGGCAAACTGTAGGGATATCCTTGGGGAGTACTCACTCGGATAACCTGGCAAGGGGGGTCCTGAACATCAGCGGATTCAGAAGTCTGAATGAAGTGGATGTGACCAGCTTCCAGGGTGCCACGGACACGCTTGCTCTGGTTGATGAGGCCATAAATGGAGTGACACAGCTCCGGGGTTCACTGGGTGCTTTCCAGAAAAACACTTTGGAAAGTAATCTCTCTAACCTCAGAGTCGCCAATGAGAACCTCATTTCGGCCGAATCTATCATTCGTGATGTGGATATGGCTGCGGAAATGGCAGAGTTCACGAAGCATCAGATAATGATGCAGTCCTCAACAGCCATGTTGGCGCAAGCCAACCAGATTCCGCCGAATGTCTTGAGACTGCTCAACTAAATCAAGCGTTGCATCTGCCTGATAAATTGTCACGCGGATGCTCCCGGGGCTTTCCTGATGACCGGATGTCCCGTCGGCAGAATGCCTGATTGAAAGTTTTTCCCGGGTTAGGGGGCTGCGTTTGAGAACGGGGACTGTTGAATTTGCAGAGGATATTCGTAATGGTGGAGTGTTTCACAGGGAAAAATCTGCCAAAGGGGCTGTTTCTTTAAAGATGCAGCAACCCGGTCTCTCTTTTCTCTGGTTTCGAAGATACTGAAGATTGTACTACCCGAACCGGACAAACCGGCAGCAATTGCATGGTTTTCCATCAGAGTTGTCCGGCACTCTTCCAGTGCGGGATAGAGTTTTGTCAAAGGGATCCAGAAATCGTTCATTTCCGGTCTGAGACTTGCGAATTCGTCGATGGTGTACTGCTTCAGAGGCGCAGTTTGACCTGAAATTTGGCAGATCCGGTAGGCTTCGGCTGTCGGTATTGAAAAACCCGGATAAATGAGCAGAAGATGTAGGGGTTCAAAATCTGGAAGCCGTGTTAGTTTCTCCCCGATGCCCTGGGCCAGAGACGGTTTTGGCGTAACAAAAAAGGGGACATCTGCTCCCAGTTGCAAGGCTATTTGCTGCAGTTTGCTTTCAGATAGGGATAGATCCAGCAACCGATTCAGTACGACTAGCATCCCTGCGGCATTACCACTTCCGCCTCCCAGACCCGCACCAGCAGGAATATTTTTTTCCAGACCGATTTTGAGAGAGATCTGCCGTTCGACTTCCCGCTCTAAAACTCGAATCGCTTTGATAACCAGATTGTCTTCAAGTGACAAATCTTCCAGGTTTCCATCCAACTCCAGACCAATACCGTCAGAAGGTTGTAGCTCAATCGTGTCAAATAGAGAAATGGGCAGGTAGTTCAGCAGAAGATCATGATATCCGTCGGACCTTTTTTTCTGAATACGAAGAAAAAGGTTGATTTTTGCCGGTGTTGAAAACCGGCAGAATTGGGCTGGGTTCATCAGGGATATTTTGTGAAGTTATTTTTTAACGATCCCTGAGGTATTTTTCTATGGCTGCAACAAACACAGACTGCGGCTGGGCCCCGGAAACGATCTCACCTTTGACAGAACCGGATTTTCGATCGTATTTCCCGATCACAAATCCTGGAGTTCCCTGAATGCCGGCTTTGCTTGCGGCTTTCTGATCATTTTCGACCCGGCTGCGGTACCTTTCTTCTGCCAAGCAGGATTTGAAGCCATTCAGATCAGGCATCCCGGATTTACTGGCGTACTTGATCAAATCATCGATGGTCAGGTTT
>Ga0233431_1005422_pt1 | contig 12426 bp, 12 predicted proteins | sample SI_118_April2016_FD_179867 | JGI IMG/M metagenome (GOLD analysis project Ga0233431, IMG submission 179867) | Seawater microbial communities from Saanich Inlet, British Columbia, Canada - SI_118_April2016_200_MG | ecosystem: Environmental > Aquatic > Marine > Inlet | place: Canada: British...
AACCAGGTCCATCAATTCAAATTGTTAGGAGCGCATCATGCAGGAGACTTATCTCACAGGGATTGACATCGGAACAGCAGGTGCCAAGGCCAGTATCTTTGACCTCAAGGGAAATGTGGTCGGCAGCGCCTACAAGGGATACCGCTGCGAATACCCAAAACCCAACTGGGTGGAACAGGATGCCCACCATATCGTTTCAAGCGGAATGGTGGCTGCGGGGGAGGCCCTGGCACAATCAGGGATTAACCCCGGAAGCGTGGCTTCCATTTCATTTTCAACCCAAAGATGCTGTACCATCTGTATCGACCGTTCGGGCAGCCTCTTGCGGCCGTTGATTTCCTGGCAGGATAATCGAACCGCTGTGGAGGTAAATGAAATTCTTCAGAAGATCACCCGGGATCGGTATTATGACATTACCTGCATGCCGCTCAATACCACCTGGATGATTTCAAAAATTCTGTGGTTGCGAAAACATGAGCCGCAGGTATGGGACAAGATTTATAAAATTGTGCAGCTTCAGGATTTCACACTCCGTGCCTGGGGGGCTGAAGGTTATTACGACGACCTGTCGGATGCCGGTTTTTACGGTCTTTGGGACCCCTATGAAATGGACTGGAATGACGAAATCCTGGGCCTGTTCGGAATCGACAGGGGGATACTTCCCGAGCCAACCCCCTCGGGAACGAAAGTCGGTGCCGTATCCAAACGGGCTTCCGAAAAAACCGGGTTTTTGGAGGGCACACCCTTGTGTGTGGGCGCCGGGGACCAGAACTGCGCAGCCGTGGGCGCCGGTGTGGTGGAAAACGGCCTTTTATCCGTATCGCTGGGTACGGCCGGTGCCACCGTGGTTTATCTGAACCAGCCCTTCAGAGACCCCCGGAGAATGGCCATGGTGACCCATCATGTGGAACAGGGTCGCTGGCAATTGGAGGGGTATCAGGCGGCTGCCGGGAGTGTTTACCGGTGGTTCAAAAATGAAATGACCGGCCTGGGGGATGCCCCTGAAGATGTTTCCGGGAAAGATGCCTACGGGATTCTGGATGAATGGATTTCACAAGTCCCGGCGGGCGCAAAAGGGCTGGTTTTTCTGCCTTATCTGGCCAGCGCGGGCACGCCGAGGTGGAATTCCGAAGCCAGGGGGGTGCTGGCCGGGCTGACCCTGTCCCACGACAAAGGGTGCGTGGCCCGCAGTATCATGGAAGGCATTTCCATGGAAGTCAGAGACATGATTGAAACCTTTCACCGGGCCGGCATCGGCATTGATCATGTTCGGATTATGGGCGGGGCAACCAAATCACCCGTGTGGAACCAGATACAGGCTGACATTTACAACCGTCCTGTGCAAACCCTGAAGACGTCTGATGCGGCGGTGTTCGGGGCGGCCATATGCGGTGGGGTCGGTGCAGGGATTTTCAAGGACATGAAAGAGGGGGTGTCCGCATTGGTTTCCATTGATAAAGAATACCGGCCCCGCAAGGAAAATGTGAAAATATACGATGAGCTCTACCACAACTATTGCCTGGCCTATGAGGGCATGGATGAGAAAGGGGTCTTCCATTCCATGGCCAAAATGCAGGAGCAGTATTGAAAACGATTTAATTTACGGGCAAGGGCGGGTAATCCGTTCGGCACCGGTGTAGATTTTCATCACCGGTTCCTGAATGATTCGTACCGACATGTCCGTATGAATTTTCATGCCGGTATCGCGGACAAATCCGATGAGTGTCATGCCGCAGGCGAGCGCCGTTTCCCGTCCCCTGTCGGTCACGGCCGTCTTGGTGGCGGCCACGGGAAAACCGGCCCGGCACAATTTGGCCACCATTTCGGAGGCCATGCGGCCCGTGGAAACCAGAAAGTGGTCGCTCAAAGAGACGGTGTGGAGGAGGGCATAACCGATGGCTTTGTCCAGGCAGTTATGCCGCCCGATGTCTTCAATGATGCACACGGGTTCGGCCTCCGCATTGAAAATACCGGCGGCATGCGCCCCTTCCGTCACCTTGTACACGCTACCCCCGTCAAAGAGTCGGTTCATGGCTTTGAAAACCGTATCTTTCTTAAGTGTGAGGTGGGAATCTATTTGCGGCAGGCGATCACCTGTAAAAGCGGACCGTCCACCTCCTGAGACAATGCGGTAACTTGTATCTGCGGGAAATGGGACCGTGGTGTCGGTCAGGGTTACTTCAGCTGTTCCACCCCCAAGCACAATGGATGAAATTTCCCCCGGTGCTTTGATAAACCCCTGGCCGAAAAGGTATCCGGTCACGAATTCTTCCTCCAGCCCGGGCAAAAGCGATGCGGTGGCCAGGTGCTTCCCGTTTAAGATGATACTCAGATCGGACTCAACGATAACCGACGGGTTTGCGGCCGAAAACTTGCCGTTTTGAAGCTGCCGGCAGGACATTTCAATAGATATGGGCCGAGGTTTCATGAGATCCGCTCCGGGTGAGAATAGACAGTCATCCGGGTTCCCCGTACCAATCCTGCGATGGTGATGTTGTTTTGCTCCGCCAGGGACACTGCCAGTGATGTGGGAACGCCTTTGGTGGCGATGATGGGAATGCCGGCATTTCGGCATTTATGGATCATTTCGGTGGGCTGACGACCGGTTGATGCAGCCAGAACCCTCGTTAAATCAATCCCTTCAAGCAGGGCCGCGCCGATTGCCTTGTCCAGGGCATGGTGCCGACCCAGGTCCTCGGTGATGGCAACGGGTGTTTCTCCCTCCAGGAACAGGCCGGCTGAATGCACCGCTTCCGTTTCGGCGAAGACATCGGATTTGAGGATGGCTTTGACGCAGGTAAACACCTTATTGCGGTCGACCACCAGGCTCGATGTCACCGGGTTTTCGGATCGTTTCGCATTTTGGGTAAGGGTGATCTCCACCGTCGTTTCGGTGATCTCGAGGGATGTGACCTGGGCCATGTGAGAGATGATGCCCTGCGCGTACAGATGCCCCAGGGCGAATTCCCGTTCCATGCCGGCCGTGATCATGGCCGTTGCGTAAACCTTGCCGTTAATACGAAGGCTTAACGCTGTTTCCCGGATGATCCGCTCAGTAATACGTTCGCAACCGCCGTTTATGCGGGTCAATTCAACCGACTGCAGAATTTTGTTGCCCATCATTTTTTGCTTGAAATTAAAGGCACAATCACGAGACCAACCCCTATGCCGATTAAAATAGACGCCACAAACAGCAGGGGTGACGTCTTCAGGAGTATGAATCCAACACCGGTCCCGATGAGGGTGGTTCCACCGATGACCCATGTGCTTTTATCATCTCTTTTATCTGTTTTATTCGTTCTTTCCATCAAATTTTTCCCCTGTCTCTCTTCCCAGCCACTGTTTCATTATTTCATATACTTCCGGATGATTAAGAAGGTCCAAATGGTTCATATTGCGTCCGACCCATTGATGGGATTCAGGGAACGAGAGATTCAATTCCGCATTTTTGTGACGCCCCAAAGCGCTTTTAAGCGTTACGAGGCCGTCTCCCATAAGATCATCGGCAAGCTTGTTTGATTCTTTGCCGGTGGTAGCGGCGATTGAATAACACTGCACACCTTCAGGCAGCGGTACGGGATTTCGCCGGTCCCCTGAAAGACCGAATCGGTCGCATCCCGTCCAATCATCGTCCACCACATTGCCATACCGCAGATCGGTAATACCGCAGCTCCGGATTTTTCCCAAACGAGAAAAGGGGGCGCTATAGGGGCTGATTTCCAGAATGGTATCAATCCAGTTACCGCCTTTCTCCAATGGCGCCCCGTGATGGGGCGTGCCGAGGAATACGATCTTTTGAAGATAATTCATCCAGAGATGGCCCGATGTTTTTCCGTAATGGCAGGCGCTACGGGAAACAAGCCCTCCCATGCTGTGGGCGACGATGAAAATGCTTAGGGGTGCAGGTGATTGATCAATGATCGTTTCAAGGAGATCAGAAAATTTTCTGCCGTTTTCCGAAATGTGAAGTCCGGTATTATAATGGACATAAAGGGGCACGAATCCCAGATCGCGGGCCAGGGCGGCACCATGGTCGTGCCCCTGCCTGTTCCATTGCAGATCATTCATGCACGACCCGTGCATCATTATGGCGAGTTTGCCATTGGATTGCTGAATGGCTTCTAAGAGCCCTTGTTTGCCCAATGGTTTTCCATTACGGCGAAACTGCATGGGAATGGCAAGGGGATTGTTCCTGGCCACAAGATGATCGCCGAGGACGCCATTCAATGCGGAAAGAACGGCTTCACGACCGGGGGATGAGTCTTTTTCTCCGAGCTTGGAACCGAGCCGGTCGAGGATACCATCGATTCCGTCCCCAACCAAATCGGTAATCGAACGGATATTCCGGTAAACCATTCCCGTGATACCCTTTGTCCGCCCCTGATCTGATGTGCCAAGTCTCCCTGAAAGACTGGCGATGGTGTGATGTAGTGATTCTACAATATCGGTAATGCCGCAAATGGCGTCAATGGTCAAACGCCCAGCGCCGCGGAGGTCTTTCGAAAGGTTGCTGGGGTTTTGGTCCAAGATCTTTCCTTATGTTGAGAGTGTTCTGCTTGTCTTTTCAGTCGCTCTGATCAGAGGTATTCATCAAAATCTCCGGATCAAAGGGACGTACCTTGCCGGTTTTTACGGCCTCACCCATTTTTCAAATCTGCCCCATTTAAAAACCGATACTTATGGTGCCCAACCCGCATCCACCCCAGCAACAGTCAAACGTAGACCCATTCGTCAATGAGAATGAACAACCTGATCCAGTGCCTCAGCAACCCATTTGTTGAGGCTCTTCCCGGTATGTGCAGCAGCAGCGGCTATTTCGGCATGTATGTCAGGGGAAATGCGCAAGGTTAGTTTGCCGGAATAAGGTTTGGCAGGCGTAAGCCCCTCTTTCTTGCAGTCAGCAAGATAATGGTCAATGGCGTTGTGAAAATCTTTGGTGAGCTGTGTGACAGTTTCACCTTCAAAGGTAATACTATCTTTTATTCCAATCACTTTTCCCCAAAAAATGCTATCCCGCTCATCAAAGTTGATTTTAGAAAAATACCCTTTATAGGTCATACTGTTCATGGCATCACCTCCAAACTTGCTAACCATTCCCGGATTTTTTCAACAATATATTTTTTTGCTTCTTTTCCCGGGTGCGGCCTGTGGGCGTACTCTCTTGTTCCAGAAAGTTCCAAAACGACCCGCGAACCATCACCCGCTCGAACTTCACCGCCAAGTGCCTCGACTAGAGACTCAATGTCTCTGAATTTAATATTTGCCTTGGTAGGTTTGATGAAGATGGCTGTTAATGTCTTCCGTTGCTTTGCGTTCATGACGAAAATGGTAGCGCTTTATGATACCATAGTCAAGGGCGTTTCACGTAACCCAGTGACTTTCATTATGCGGGCGACAGCAAAACAGGTAAGGTGTGGGGGAGGGCGGTGTTGCCGGAAAAGTTAATCGGTAAAATGAATTGGGGTGGCTGCGCCTCGAAAGAGAAATAAACTAAAAAAGGGGGCATGAACAGCTATGCCCCTATTTTTCCCTAAACGACGTTTATACGGCCCAGTTTATGTTGTCGCAGATCTTTTAACACTCGATATTTTAAGAAGATAACGCTTTGGTCAAGACGAAGGCTGCCTGGAGTGCTTCCGTGGGGCAGAGGGGAAAACATTCTTTGCAGTCCCAGCACTCTTTCGCTGCGATTTCGGGAATGAAACTGATCTCTTTTCGGGTTCCCCTATCCACAAATCCCACGGCGTGTTTCTGTTTGACTTCGGCGCAATACCTGACACAGAGTCCACAGTGAATGCAGAATGACGCCTCCTTTTCAAACCGGTTTCTGTCCGCGCCGTATTCTTTGGCTAAATCCTGTAATTCAAACGCATCGGGCGCGTGGGCCATCTGCAGTTCCAGGATCATTTTTCGGATTCGATCGATCTTTTCGGATCGGGTCGTGACGACCAAATTCCCTTCCGCCGGATAAACGCAGGAAACAACGAGGTTCGTTCTACCGCGGTTTTCCACTTCCACAATGCAAAGCCGACACCCCCCGTAAGGTTCCAGTTTTTCGTGGTGACAGAGCGTGGGTATATCTATCCCCGCATTTTGGGCGGCCTCCAGTAGGGTCATCCCTTCCGTTGCTTTAACTTCTCTTCCGTCAATGTGCAAAAGAATTTCGCTCATTTTTTCTTTCTCTTTCTGATGATTCTTTCTTCTTCAGGGATAGGATCCGGTACCGGTGCGCCTGAAATCCGGGTCACCGCGCCAAACCGGGAAGGGCAGACTTCATAGCAGGTGCCGCATTTGGTGCATTTGTCCTGGTCAACCATATGGATTTTATTCTTGCCGCCATCGATGGCATCGGCAGGACACTTCCTGGCGCAGATCATGCAGGCTTTGCATTTGGCCGGATCGATATAATAGGCGGTGAGCTCTTTGCAGGATAGCGCCGGGCACCGTTTCTCTTTGATGTGGGCTTCGTACTCATTTTCGAAGTACCGCAAGGTGCTCAAGAACGGGTTCGGGGCGCTCTTTCCCAAGGCGCAAAGGGCGGCGCCCTTGGCCGTCTCGGCCAGGTCTTTCAAAAGCGCGATGTCGTCCTCTCTTCCCTTTCCTTCGGTAATCCGGGTCAGGATCTTGAGCATCTGCCGCAATCCTTCACGGCACGGAACGCATTTACCGCACGATTCATCCGTCAAAAATGCAATGAAGTACCGGGCCACATCCACCATGCAGGTATCTTCATCCATGACGATCATGCCGCCGGAACCCATCATGGATCCGGCCTTGGTGAGTTCATCAAACCCAACGGGCAGGTCCAGCAGATCCTCGGGAATACACCCGCCCGACGGTCCACCGGTCTGCACGGCTTTGAACGCCTTTCCGCCGGGGATGCCGCCGCCGATTTTGTAGATGATGTCTTTTAAGGGCATGCCCATGGGGACTTCCACAAGACCGGTGTTGACAATCTTGCCCACAAGGGAGAAGATTTTCGTTCCTTTGCTCCCCTCCGTCCCATACTGCGTAAACCAGTCTGCTCCCTTGTTGATGATCAGGGGAACATTGGCCCATGTTTCCACATTGTTCAGGACGCTCGGTTTTTCCCAGAGCCCTTTGATGTTGCTTCGGATATACTTGGGCCTCGGTTCACCCACCCTCCCTTCCAAAGCCGTCATGAGGGCTGTCGATTCACCGCAGACAAAAGCGCCGGCTCCCTGGTGTACGATCACTTTGAAATCAAAACCTGAGCCGAGAATGTTCTTCCCCAGGAATCCGTATTCCTCAGCTTTTTTAATGGCCAGGAGCACGTTTTCAACGGCCAGGGGATATTCCTGGCGTACATAGATGTACCCTTCGTGGGCGCCGATGGCGTAGGCGCCGAGGGTCAACCCTTCCAGGATGGAATGGGGGTTCCCTTCCAGAAGACTCCGATCCATATAGGCGCCCGGATCCCCTTCGTCAGCGTTTACAATCACATATTTTTCCGGTTCAGGGTCGTTTCGGGACCCTTCCCACTTTCTTCCAGCGGGAAAACCGCCACCCCCCCTCCCTCTGAGGTTGGATTTCTTGACTTCCTCAACCACCCCTTCGGGGGTCATGTCGTAAAGCGCTTTTTGCAGTGCGGCATAGCCGCCAATGGCCAGATAGTCGTCGATGCTTTTTGGGTCAATACTCCCGTTGGATCCGAAAACGAGCCGTTCCTGGTGTTTGTAGAAAGGGATTTCGGATTCTTTGACAATCTTTTCCTTTGTATCGGGGTCGGTATACAGCAACCGCTTGATGATTTTCTTTTCCTTGATGGTTTCGGAAATGATCTCAGCTGCATCCTTGGGCTGCACCTGGAAATAACTGATTTCCTCGGGGTGGATTATGATCATGGGTCCCCGTTCACAAAAACCGTGACAACCCGTCCTTCTGAGGTCAACCTTGTCACGCAGACCCTGTTTCACGAGTTCCGCCTCGAGGCTCAGTCCCACATCTCCGCTACCGGTGGCAATGCAGGCAGATCCGGCACAAAGTGTGATACAAGGTTTATTCGGATCTCTTTCAGACAGAATATTTTTTCTGAATTCTTCCAATTCAGCTGGTGAGTTTATCCGCGACATAATTTTGCCCTATTCATAGTTTTTTAACACTTCTGCTGTTTCGCCCGGCGTCATTTTACCATGGGTCTTCCCATCGATTTCCATGACAGGCCCCAAAGCACAGCAACCGAGACAGTTCACAACCTCCAGGCTGAATTTCAGATCCAGGTCCGTTTCACCGGGTTTTATGCCGGTTTTTTCCTGTACCGTATCGAGGATGCGGCTGGCACCCCGAACATGGCAGGCAGTCCCCACGCAAATGTGAACACCGTGACGGCCCTTGGGAACCAGGCTGAAGGCTTTATAGAAGGTGGCGATGTGCAGTATGCGGGCCAGAGGAACGCCAAGCCTTTCGCTGGTCCTGTCCAGTGTTTCCTTTGGCAGCCAATTGTTTTCGCTCTGAATCTCAAGCATCACTTGAATAAGCGAACTGGGTTCAGCCTGATGTTTATCAATGATCTGATCGACTCTATCGTTATCCATAGATGTTGTCCTAATATTCCTGATTTCCACTGATCTACTGAGCAGGGGTGTGGTGCATGGTCCCCCTACGCGAGGGCGTAGCGTTTGGCGCTTTCGTCGTATTTGACGAGCCCCTGTCTTGATGAACCGTTGATGTATTTTGCGATTTCAGACGGATTCAGTTCTAAAGCCTCGGCGATTTCCCCTGTGGAAAGGGGCTTTTCCTTGAGGAGTGACATCATCTGGCTCACTGCAAGTTGATCGCCCACCAGTTCATCAAACAATTTGTCAAACCTGTCACTGGTGAAAAATTCCTCATACGCTTCCTTGCTTTTGGACGGTATCCTGAGCCGTTCCCGTTCCACCAGTTTGATGTAGGGGACCAGTTTCCTGGCGGCTTTCAGTTTTAAAACCAAATCATCTGCGTCCATGCCTTCGCCCTTGCCCAGCGGCCCCAACGCTCTCACCTGTTTTGTGAAATCATTGGTAACGTCGGCCATAAGGCCGCCATCGGCGCCGGACATGAATTCGATTCTTAATCTTTCCGGGTTCAGGCCGATACGCGCCATGATTTTCCGGCACAGGTGCACATTGGCCAATGCATCGTAATTGCCGTGTGTGATATAGTTACATTCATCTAACTTGCAACCGCCCACAAACACGCCGTCCTGCCCATTTGAGAAGGCCCTGAGTATAAATTCCAGGTCGACTCTACCGGAACACATGACACGAATAAGCCTGAATTCGTCTGTATATTGCAGTCTGGAAACTCCAGCCAGGTCAGCAGCACCGTACGCTCACCAATGGCAGACGAAACCCAGTATCCTTGGTTTAAATTCAAAACCTGCACTCATTCGATTTCACCTCCTCTGTCAATCATTCCGGCTTCATTTGATTGACTAATCTTAGACATCTCCCACTGCCATATCCATTTGTTGTATGATTTCTTCATCTGTAACCGCCGCATCAATCTGGCTCAAGAGCTCTTCATCGGTAAAGTGCTTCAAGACAATGGCATTGGTGGGGCATTTTGCATTGCAGAGGCCGTCCCCCTTACAGAGAACCGGGTTGACCCAGGCTTTCCTGCCTTGTGGGGTCTCGCGAAACTCGATGGCGCCATAGGTGCACGCTGTAATACAGGCCCCACATGACACGCAGTCGTTATCATTCACTTCGCAAATAGAGCCCGAGGCAACGACCGTATCTCTCGACAGAAGTGTCAAAACCCTGCCGGCAGCGCCATAGGCCTGATTGATGGACTCTTTGATGTGCTTGGGGTAGTGGGCTGTTCCACAGAGATACACGCCGTCGGATGCAAACTCCACCGGTTTCAATTTCACATGGGCTTCTTTAAAGAAGTCATCCGGGCTTAGCGTCACCTTGAAGTGTCCGGCGATTTCCCGGGTCGACGCGGAGGGAATCACCGCTGCTGCCAGGGAGAGCATATCGGCATGAAGGGCGATTTTCTGTCCCAGAACCGGATCGGTCACGGCCACCTGGATAACGGGTCGTCCTTCCGCCGTGGTGGCTTCCACCTGGGGCTTGTCATCGGGGTCGTAGCGGATGAACTTCACGTCTTTCTCCGATGCTTCCCGGTAATAATCCTCCATGGTGCCATAGGTTCTCATATCCCTGAAGAGGATGTATATATCCATCTCAGGATTAGCCTTTTTGAGGCCTAACGCGTTTTTCACGGCATGGCTGCAGCAGACCCGACTGCAGTAATTCCGGTCCTCGTTCCGGCAGCCGACGCACTGGATCATGACCACGCTCTGGGCGCCCGTTACCTTTTCGTCTTCACCGGCGATCAGTTCCCCCAGTTCAATGTGGGTTACCACTTTGTCGTCTTCCCCGTACAGGTACTCGGTCGGTTCATAGACATCGGCACCGATGGCAATGATGGAGGCACCGTGCTGGATCTCCCTGACCCCGCCTTCAGCTTCCACCGTGGTGACGAAATTCCCCACATAACCGGATACGTCCTTGATGGAAGCGCCATGGGAAACATGTATGAGGGGGTTGTTATAGACGTCGCGGATCAGTTCTTTCAGATGGGCCTGAACATCCATACCTTCAAGGGTTTTGTGAATTCGTCGGGCCATCCCCCCCAATTCTTTATCTTTTTCGATGAGATAAACATCATGATGCTGGTTTGCGATGGAGAGCGCGCAGGTCATGCCGGCGATGCCACCGCCCACCACCAGAGCGGCCTTGTTCACGGGCAGATCGAACTCCTGCAGGGGTTCAAGGTATTGGGCCCGTGCCACCGACATACGGACGATGTCGTGCGCTTTCTGGGTGGCCTCTTCCTTCTGCTTGGAATGGATCCAGGAGCAGTGTTCCCGGATATTGGCCATTTCACAGTAATACTGGTTCAGTCCCGCCTCCCGCAGGGTGTCCCGGAACAGGGGCTCCAGAGTCCTGGGAGAGCAGGCTGCGATCACGATGCGATTGAGGCCTTTTTCCTGGGCCAGGTCCGTTATTTCCTGAGCGGAATTGGTGGCGCATGAAAAAAGCTGTTCCTGGGCGTAAACCACACCTGGCAAGGTTTCGCAATATTCAACCGTGGAAGGAACATCTACCACACTCGAGATATTGGCGCCGCAATGACACACAAAGACGCCTATTCTGGGTTCTTCCTGGGACACATCCCTCTCCGGAGGATAGACCCTTTCTTCCGCCAGCTTGTCCCGTCGGTAATCGAGGAATTCACCCACCTGAGCGCCGGCCCCGCTTGCGGTAAAGACCGATTCGGGGATATCCGTGGGACCCTGGAAAGCGCCGCTCACAAAGATTCCGGGCCGTGTGGTCTCGATGGGATTGGTATCCGTGGTTTCACAGAATCCGTGTGAATTGAGTTCGATGCCGAACTTTTCAGACAACTCCTCATTTTGGACCGGCGGATTCAATCCAACGGACAAAACCACCATGTCGAATTCTTCTTCTTTGACCCCGTCGCCGTTGGTGGAATATCTCAAAAAGACATTCTTGGTTTCCGGGTCTTCCCTGACAATTGAGGCATAGCTTCTGATGAATTCAACCCCGGGGAGCTGCTCCGCACGCTGATAATATCGTTCAAAGTCTTTGCCGAAAGAACGGATATCATTATGGAATATGGTGCATTTCGCTTCGAAGTTGTGGTCCTTTGTCAGAATCACCTGCTTCTGGGTATAGGTGCAGCATACGCCTGAGCAATAACTGTTATCGCCCGGGGTCACCCGCCTGGAACCGACACATTGAATCCAGGCCAGTTTCTTGGGGTGCTTTTGGTCGGAGGCACGCAGCACCTGACCTTCGTACGGCCCGGTGGAGGACAACAGACGTTCATAATCCATGCTGGTGATGACATTCTGCATCTCTTTGTAGCGATATTCATCCTTTATCCCGGGATCAAATGGTTTTATCCCCGAAGAGAGAATGACGGCGCCCACATTTACCGATATCTTCTCTGCGACCTGGTTTAAATCGATGGCATCATTCTGACAGACGCCTTCGCAGATCTTGCATTTTTTTTCTTTGAGGTAAATGCAGCTTTCATCGATATAGGAGATCAGGGGAATGGCTTGGGAGAAGTAGACATGAACGGCTTTGTTCTGCGATATCTCCTGGTTGAATTGATCCGGGTATTCCACCGGGCAGTACTCCACACAGGTGGTGCAGCCGGTGCATTTGTCCTCTATAATGTATCTCGGTTTTTTGTTAAGCGTTACCTGAAAGTCTCCCGCTGTTCCCTCCACACGGTCAACTTCAGTATACGTCAAAACTTCTATGTTCGGATGCCGGCCGACCTCGACCAGTTTGGGTGAAAGTATTCACATGGAGCAGTCATTGGTGGGAAACGTTTTGTCAAGCTGGGCCATATGACCGCCGATGCTTGGCGCCTCCTCAACCA